>OJJV01000029.1_pt1 | contig 173324 bp, 184 predicted proteins | sample 1596391 | NCBI WGS metagenome assembly OJJV01 (sample SAMEA4350164, study PRJEB24818) | metagenome | biome: human; feature: gut; material: faeces | place: Denmark | collected 2013-09
CAATATCGTAGATATCGCCGTCCCCGTCCCGCAGGGCGCGGTTCAGGGGCTTGCCCTCCAGCTTGGCTTCCTCCCCGCAGATCAGCGCCACGGGGTCGTCATATGGGTAAATCGCTTCGATATAGCCATCCACAGCCTTCTGCAAGGAAGCGAGGTCGGAGCCGATGCGCTCCACGCGCGGGTACTGTCCCGGCTCCACCATGAGCACCTCGAGGGTGTCGTCCGACGCTCTTTCGGCGGAGATTTCCCTGCCGTCATTGCTCTCAAACTCCACCTCCACGAAATTGTCCGCATCCAGAATATGATCCCCGGCGTGCCACTGGTCGCTTACCATCTGCTGGGCTTCCTCCTTGGAAGAAGCCTCCACGGACACGGTGAGCTTCAGCGTTTCGGTGATGGTCACGTCAAATTCCTTCATGCGCGCCGCCTCCCTCGCCGGTCTCCTCCGAAAAAAGCGGAAGAAAAAACGCCGCCAATGCCTTTACCGCTGCTTCCGCTTCTTCGGCGGTCGGGCCGATCTGTTCGCCGCCGTCCTCCGCATCCGGTACAGCCTCATGCGGTGCTTCGAGAGCGTCGTCGAAATTGTCGTCATACACGCCGCACCCGTCGCAGCAGTCGCAGTGGATGTGTACGTCGCCGTAGATGTTGATGGTTACGTTCATGGATAAACCTGCCTTTCTCAGCGCTCGTTCCGGCGCTGCTGTTTTTTCTGCCACTGCTCCAGCAGCTTGATGATGGTCTGCTGCATTTGCAGGGGCGTGTAGCTTCGGGGGAAATATTTGCGGAGGGTATCGCTGCTCAGCGTAATACGCTCCTGTTCCTCCTTCTTTTCCTCGGACATGATGGAGCGCATGGCCTCCTTCGTGCATTTTCCCTCCCGGCTGAGCTTCTTGAGCCGCTGCGCCTGGGAAAGAGAGGGCGTGTTCTGGGAATAGTCCATTGCGTCCAGAAACTGCTTCTGCTCGTCACGGGTGAGATACGACAGCTCCACGGCGGGGCTGAATGCGATCTCCTTGCTGTCCACCTTTTCCTGCACCTCCGGCAGAAGCTCGGTGAGGCGGATATAGCGTTGAACTTGACGACCGCTATCGCCAGCTAATTCGCCTACTTTATCTGCCGTTTCCAACTTCCCGACGAGTTGTCGGGAAGTTGATTTTCTCTCCAAATCCACCCTCTTTCCCTGATGCTTCAACGCTTCCAGCTTCATTTTGTATGCCTGCGCCCGCTCCATGGGGCTGATGGTTTCCCGCTGCAAATTGCTGTCCACCATGAGGATCACCGCCTCGTCATCGTCAAGATTGCGGACGATGGCCGGTATGGTTTTCAGCCCCGCAAGGTCTGCGGCATGGAGCCGCCTGTGTCCGGCTACCATCTCGTATCCGCCCTCCGGTGCGGGGCGGATGATGGCGGGGTTGAGAACGCCCACCTGCATGATGCTGTCGATGGTCTGCTGCATGAGCTCATCATCCGTCACCTTGAAGGGGTGGTTCTTGAAGGGACGAATCTCTGAAAGCGGTATCTGCTGTACCTGTTCGTTGGGTTTCTGTTTCGGCACGGTCGCATCACCTCCTGAAAATGCCAAAGCCGCAGGCGCTGACCTGCGGCTCAGATGAATCCCTCCGACATATCGTGGCTCACAAGGCTTCGGTAGTAGTTCCCGATGGTCAGAGGGGCGTTATACAGCGTGGCTAAAAGATACTGGCGCATATTGCGGATGCGGGTGGTGTTTTCCTTCAGCCCGCCCACCACAAAGCGGATGTGCTCGCTGTTCAGCTTCAAAAACCGGCCCCTAACCACCTCAGCGGGCTTATCGTCGCCGGAAATGCGGACGGAGCTTTTCGTCGTACAGACAACATCCACCAGCAGCTCCAGGATTTCTTCCAGCGTGTCCTGCTCGTATGGATAGTCTGTCAGGAGTGCGTCATAGGCGATGTTCTCCGCAATAAGCTCTCTGTACCGCTCTCTCAGAGCCGCTTCGTTTCCTTTCGCTTCCCGCCCGTGATCCCTCCTGAACGAAATGAAGGGAAAGGAATCCGTATCACTAAAATCAGTATCATTATTCTCAGTATTATTAGATCGTGATTTTAACGGTTCCTGATCCGTGATTTTCACTGCTCCTGAATCGTGATTTTCACGGTTCTGGAATCGTGATTCCGGGGAGGGCGCGGTGCTGCCCGATGCGTTATCCACATGGTTATCCACAAAGTTTTTGACGTAGATGAGGTTGGGCTTGCCCAGCCCCTGCCGCTTGCGCTCGATGAGGCGGCATTTGCTCTCCAGCTCATGCAGCAGCTTTCCGGCCTTTTGGTCGGCGCAGCCCAGGGCGGTCATGACCTCCTCGATGGTGAAGATGATATACACACGTCCTTCCTTATCCAGCCAGCCGTTCTTGCAGCTCAGGCTCATACGGTCAAGGAGCAGACCGTAGAGCACCTTGGCTTCTGCGGAAACGCTTCTGAACCGCTCCTCCGTGAACAGCACCTTGGGGATGCGGTAGAAGGAGAACTGTTCCGCTTCCGCGCCGTAGAAATAGTCATACATGGCTTCTGTCACGCTCCTTTGGAAGCCCTGCGGCGCGCATGACCTCTTTGGTACACCATCCGATGCAGGGGGCAGCCCTTCCGTAGGGACAGCCCTCGCACTCCGAAACGGGAGCGGCATTGTCCGCATTTGCTTCGTAAACTTGTTCTATGCCGTTCCGTCTTGCGGGCTTTTGCGGGACGGGACAGCAGCAGCCGTCCGGGTAGACGCAGCCCTTTAGCTTCCCTTTTCGGTACAGGCAGTACCGGCAGTCATATACGTTGTAGCCCCATGACTTCCCATATGCTTTCACAATAACACCTCCTTCGCCCGCATCTGGGCATAAAAATAGCGCGCCTGCCGACCCAAGCGCCACTTTGGGTAACAGACGCGCTATGTACTGATTATTGCAAGGATGTCGTCTCCTTACCGGGAGATGAACCGAGCAATAGCTGCTGAAATTGACGGTTTCAAGAGGGCGGAATACAAGTAATTTCGCTGTTCGGGTGTCCTAAAACCATTGATATTACTGTGTTTTTTGAAAAATGCTGTATCACCACTCGCACCAAAAAGGCAGCGCCCCACGGGGACGCTGCATTTTTTTCGTGCTGCTGCCGTCAGATCGTGCCGGTCACGGTCAAAACGGCGGTGCCGGGGGTGATCGTCCAAAGTCCGGTAGCTGCATCCTGCGTGTAGATCGCGGCAGGAACGGTGATGCGGCCTGCTGTCGTGGCAAAGACGCCGGTTGCGGCGTTATAGCTGTAGTTTCCGGTCTCGGGCCACACGTCGCCGTTTAGCGTTACGCTTATAGGACTCTTGAGAGCCGGGTCAAAGGTATCGCTTACAACGAGGGCGGCTGCGGCATCGACGGCCTCCGCGCCGGTGTTGCGGATAGTGAAGGTGTACGCTATCTGCCCGTTCTCGGCAACTACCGTCGGATTCAGCGCCTTGGTTATGCTCAAAAGCGCAGAAGTATCGGCCGTGACGGTCTCGCTTGCGCTTATCGGCTCTGTCAGTCCGCCGCCGCTTACGGATGCGGTGTTCACTATGCTGCCGCCTGTGCCGGGCGCGGCGTAGTCGTTTGCCGCGGCTCTGTATACTATAAGCGCGTTGCCCCCGGCAGGCACGCTTATGCCGCTTATCGTGAGCGGTGGGCCGGCCGCAACGGTAGGCGCGGCCTGAAGAACGCCGTTTACATAATACAGAACCGAATCGCCGGCAAACGTCAGGGGCGTTACCGATGCGGTGCCGGCGGTGTACGCGCCGAGATCGTCGGTGACCGTAAGGCCGGTGTACGGCGCTGAGCCTGTGTTGCTGATGCTCACGGCATAGGTCAGCGTATCGCCGCGGCGATAGCTGCCGGAAACCGAGGTCTTGCTCACGCTGAGCACTCGTGTGATTTCGCCTGTTACGATATTTGAATTGGCGGTCAAGCCGTTGTAGCTTATGCTGGCCTGATTTGTGAATTGAGCCATCTATATCCTCCTTTGCAGACTCTGATGCCTGCTATACATTTTATGCGCAGAATACAGATGCTGTTATTTACAGAATTGTAATTGCATTTTTTCGCCCGTGAGACTATAATTCTTCTGTCAAAAGGAGAGAATTATGAGCGATTTTGAGTATTTCAAGCCCTACGAGGGTGATAAGCCTTACATATTTATAAGCTATGCGCACGCGGATGACGATGCGGTCCTGCCCATTGTCAGCGACATGCATCGCCGCGGATATAACATCTGGTATGACGAGGGCATTGAGGTCGGCAGCGAGTGGCAGGAGTGTATTGCCTCGCACCTTGCAGACGCGCACCTTGTCGTTGCGTTCATATCCAATGCGTACATGCGCTCGGATAACTGCCGGCGCGAGATGCACTATGCGCAGTCGAAAAAGATAAAGACCATAAACATTTTTATCGAGGAAACGGCGCTCACACCCGGCATGGAGCTTCAGATAGGCAATATTTTTGCCCTGATGAAATACACGTATCCGAGCGATGAGTATTTCTATGATAAGCTGTACAGCGCGCCGCTTTTAAACAGCGAAAACTTTGCCGATGCCTCGCCGCGCCCGACGACCGAAACGGCAAAAGCTGCGCCCGTGCCGCCCAAGAAAGAGAAAAAGGAAAAGAAAAAGCCCGGCAAGGTGAGGAAGATCGCGCGCTGGTCGATAGCCGTCGCCGTGTTCGGCGTGCTGCTGGCTGCGCTCATTGTCGGCTACTTCACGGGCTATCTCGAAAAGCTGCTCACGCCGACAACGCAGATAGAAACGCTTGCCGCCGACACGGTGTGCGATTTCAAAAACGCCGTTTTTGAAAACGCCGCGCGCGAGTACACCGGCAAGGAGAGCGGCGATATAACGGTAGGGGAGCTAAAGGGCATAACCGAGCTTTATATCTGCGGCAATGAATACAGCATGCATGAGCCTACAGCCGGAGTCGGCAGCGTAAGCCAGAGCGACAAATCCGCAGCGTACACCGATTGGCAGGGCAATGAAAAGACCGTCAGCCGCGGCAGCGTAAACGATTTGTCGGATCTGCGGTATTTCACAGGACTCAAAACGCTTTGGCTTCAGTACCAGAGCCTGAGCAGCCTCGAAACGATGCCGGCCTGCTCGATAACGAGCCTTAATATCGATGGCAGCAGAGTCGCGGCGCTCGACGGCGTCGGCAATCTGCCCGAGCTTCGGAAAATCAGCGCAAATTACAATCCGCTCGGCTCACTCGGTGATCTGAATAAGTGCCAGAAGCTGACGCACGCGAGCTTCATCGGCGCAAGCTGCGCCGACTTCTCGGTATTCAAGCCGCTGGTGAATATCCAGAGCGTTGCGTTTTCAAACTGCTCGCTGAGCGATATCAAGCAGGTGCTGGATATGAGCTCGCTGCGCAGCGTGAAGCTGTATGACTGCAATCTCAGCGGTGGATTCTTTAAGTCGTTTGACCGCGAACGGGCAATAACCGAGCTGGAGCTTGTAAGCTGCACTGTTGATACAACGAACGGCCTTGAGGACTTCACTGGCCTAACGATGCTTCGCCTTACAGGAACACGCGGTGTTTCCGACTGGTCAGCTCTCGATATGCTCACTGCGCTCAAGACTGTTTATATTGATGACGGCCTTTCTTCAAGCTTCACCGGTCAGCACCAGTATCAAATAGTAACTGAATAAAATTGATCCCGAGTGCATTGCACTCGGGATAGTGTTATTCAGTTTCACTTTTTTGGGGAACGGATTCGACCGTAGTCTCCGGAACAGGCTCCTGTTCGGGCTTGGGTTCAATGCTCAGTGCGACGATCTTCTCCGTCAGCAGCTTATAAAGATGCGAGTATATCGCAGATTCAACTACCAGGTGCTTCACCGAGCTGTCATCCCTGCGGTTGGGGTCGAATACGTCGGCTGCGAGCTGCTTGACCTGCTCTGTGCACAGGCGGCACAGACTGCGGTGGCGCATGACAAAGTCATCGTAAATCTCCTTGACCTCTTCTTCGGGAATATTCATCGGAATTATCTTGCTTACAACGGATATGCTCAGGCTCTGCTTGAGGGTGCATATCATGATAAGATACGCAAGATGGATCTTAGTGTATTTTTTCTTCACCGGAGCGGGCATAATCTTCATGCGGACGTAATTATTGATCGTGCTCGGAGTGATTATCGGATCGCTGCCCGGCATGTGCGGAAAAAGGTCAAGAAAGCGGCCGACGAGCGATATGACCTGATCCATATAAAGATCAAAGTCGGGAAGCTCGTCCCAGGTCGGAAGCGAAAAACGGTTTATGTATTTATCCCATCTGCGCAGCTTGGCTGCAACGAATTTGCTGTTATATATAGGTCGTTCCTCCCTAAGGTGTTATATAATACATTATAGCACCGATTTGAATTCGTGACAAGAAAATATAATATTCATTATTATTTCTTAATAAAGTATTTACTTAGAGATAAAAATGCGGTAATATGATATAACATGTTAGATACCCATGGAGGTGTATGATGTCAATTGAAGTATTCACTGATTCGGCGGCCAATCTTCCGGCTGCAAAGATCAAAGAGATGAATATACATGTGATCGCGTGCAGCTATGAGCTGGACGGTAAGATCATAAAGTGCCCTTTAGTTCCCGAGAGCTTTGACGGTCACGAGTTTTATGATATGCTCCGAGCTAAAGCCGAGCTCCGCACGAGCATGACAAATTCACATGACATTGCAGAGGCCTTTGAAACCGAGCTTTCTAAGGGCAACGATATTGTCTATATAAGTATTTCATCCGGCATAAGCGGAACATATAATGCCGGACGTCTTGCGGCCGAGGAGCTGCGCGATAAATATCCCGAGCGGCGCATTGAAGTGTTTGACTCTATGGGTGCAGGACTCGGTATCGGCTTACTTGCCATGAAAGCTGCCGACTACAGGGACGAGGGGCTCAACATGAATGCGCTCATCGAGCACCTTGCCTCCGACCGCAGCGGCCTTTGCGAGTATTTCACGGTCGATGACCTCATGCATCTTCGGCGCGGCGGAAGACTGTCCGGCATAGCCGCAATGGTTGGAACGGTTCTTAACGTGAAGCCGCTCCTGCGCGGCGACGAGGAAGGGAAGATCGTCGTTTTCTCAAAGCTCCGCGGCAGGAAGAAAGCAATAGAGGCCATTGCGCATGAGTACGAGGCCAAAGCCGTCGATCCGCAGCATCAGCGCGTTGCCATAAGCCACGGCGATTGCCTTGAAGACGCTGAAAAGCTCGCCGAAATGGTTCGTGCCATTGCCGAACCGGAGGAGCTTATAATCTCCATGCACGAGCCGTTCACCGGCATTCATGTCGGCCCCGGCATGCTGTCGCTGTTCTTCATCGGCGCAGGAAGATGAAAAAAAGACCGCTTTCGCGGTCTTTTTTTATTGAAATAATAAGCTTTATCAGTGGTGATCCTTTGCGTTTGTGCCTTTGTCGCCGACACCGAAGTGAAGCTCCTTCATGCCTTCGACCTCGTCGCAGATATCCTTGAGCTGGCATACGGTGCAGTCAGTGGGCAGACCTTCCATGATGTGAGTCAGCGTGTTGGTGATTGCATCGGCTTTCTTGGCGTTTTCAAGCATTGCCTTGAAGTCGAGCGAGGGATCGGTGACGAAAATGACCTTAACGTTGAGAACGTTTGCGTCTTTCTTATATGCCTCGATGTAGCGGTAGCCGACCTGCTCGAAGTTTATGCCGCGCTTGATCGCCTTTTTGGAAACGCGCACCTGCTCGCGGTGGCTTTCCGGGGACATGCGCACCATGTAGCCTTCAGGATAGACGTGGTACTTGCAGAACTCGATGTCTTTAAGTGCGCGGTAGACCTCCTCGTCCTCGCCGTCGAGAACGCCGACACGCAGAAGAACGATGCGCGCAAATGGAACATCCTTCTTTATTGACTTGAGATCAGGGCCGTAGAGCACTACCTCGTCGCGGTTGACAAGCTCGGAGCTTGTTGTAGTGCAGATGTAGTTTGCCGAGCCCAGACCGAGAGCGCCAAGCTCATACGCGGCGTCCGACTGGAGCACAAGCTCTGCCGAGCCGAGATCCGGCCATGCCTTGCCTGCTTTGTATGGCCATGCCTTGGGAGAGCCTTTTGCAAGCAGCTCGTTGGTGTGCTTTATAAGAGCATTGTACAGTTCCATGTTGGTATCTCCTTTACCTTATTTCCTTTGGTTATATTATAGACGCTCGGTCTATAAAAACGTGTAGCAAATTCTACAGGTCATAATAAATGTTAAAATAATTGCATTTTTCCGCAAAAAACGGAGCCACTAGCAAATGACTCCGTTTTTTGTGTTTATAAATAAGATATCGCGCTCAGAACGAACCGCTGCGGCCGCCGTGAGTGCTGCCGCCGCTTGAAACATGCGTGCTGCTGAAGCCGCCGCGATCGTTATCGTCATCCTTCGGCTTTGCCGTCACGGAAACGGTGTGATACAGAAACAGATCCTCGCGCCTGCCGGGCGTGAAGCTGCCGGCACGCAGGTAATCGGCAGCAGATGACTTCATGCGGACAGACTTCATGCCTCGCTTCAGCGAAAGCGTGACGATAAGCGCAACTATAAGTCCGACAAGCAGCGAGCCTATAAGCCAGACGCTGTTGAAATACATGACGCTCGGCGTGTAGTCGTAATCGTAATCGTCGTCTGTGTCATCGCTGTAATTGCCTTCATCCGGTTCATAGGCAGACAGGCACGGGCCGCAATCATCTGCAAAGCTGATCGCCGCGCCGGACCAGTCCTCGTCGGAAAGGTAGGGAAGCAGGTTGCCGGCGATATAATCAAGGTCATCGTCCGTGAAAACGTCGATGCAGCTTCCTGAGGTGCTTATTGCCCAAACGCGCTCATTTTCACTTATAAGAAGAAGTATGCCGTCCTTGTTTTCGCCCTGGCCGATGTCGTTTTCGTCATAAAAATCGTCGGCGTATTCCTCGGCTGTCTTGCCGTCGAGCGAGAAAGTCGTGACAACTGCGACGTCAACAGAGTAGATGCGGTTTAGCTCGGCGAGCTTGCCGTTTATTATCTCGGTGTCAAACTCGTCAAAAAGCCCCTCCTGGTCGTATACGATGCTCTTGTCGCTGTCGGCAAGTGCAGCCGGAACGAGAGAAACGCAGAGAAGCAACGCGAGAATAAAAGATAAAAGCTTCTTTTTCATGCCGCACCTCCTCAATGAAACAGCAGCCAGAACACGGCGTAGGCGGCGACCGAAGCTCCGGCGAATATCGAGCCGAAATACGTCCAGAACAGCCCCTTGTCAACAGGCAGATCACCGACAAATTTGCCTGTCTGGCCGTTCATTGCAAAGGTGTATTTATTCCCGTTCCATGTGGTGTTGAGTATCCACACGGGGTAGAGCGCATAATGCTTCCGTCCGCCGGAAAACTGCACGGACACATTCTCGGGAACAACGGAGTCGTAGCCCTGCACGGTGCTTTGAAGAACAAGATCCGAGCTGCGCTTAACGCGCTCGTTTGCTCTCTCGTTGCACTCGTCCGAGCTTACGTCGTATTTGTCGGCAAGATAGCCGGACAGATAAGCCATGCTGAAATCAACCGCTTCGGAAAAATCAAACGGCTCGAGCGATTCCATAAGATCGTCCGGCATTTTCTTTGAGCCGTCGACCGGGATATGGTCAAAGCTCATGCTGCCGCTGCGCAGAACGCTGTAGTGGCTGGTCTCGGTGTAATCGTAATCCTTATCCGACCAGAAGCGAGTGCGCGTTGCGTGGTATCTTGCCTCGGCGTCGGCGTCGGTGTCAAACAGCCAGAAGGGAACATACACGCCCTTTATCTCATCGATGTGGTTTTCGCTTTTGAACAGCTTCGGCAAAAGCTTCTTGCCGGTAAGGTGCTTTTTAAGAGCCTCCTTTGCGGTATTCTTATCGAGCTTGAAGGGAATAATATAGTCCGGCTTCAACTCGCCGGTAAGCTGCGATTTGAATATGGTGGGATTGCCGCAGAACGGGCAGCTTGTCGCCGCCGTCGTGTCATCAGCAATTATCTCGCCGCCGCAGCTTTGACAGACATAGATGCACATACCGTCGCCATCGCCGTCAAAACGCTCCTTTTCATCGTCCGACACCCAGTTCATGTTGTCGGACATGTCATTTTTCAGGCTCTCGTCATAGCTTTTGAGCGTTTCAAGCTCAAACTCCGTGTCGCAATACGGACATTTCATTTTCCCTGCTGCGCTGTCGTAGGCTATGAAGCCGCCGCAGCAGGGACATTTATATTGAACGGTATTCTTCGTTTCCATAAGCGTCAGCCCTTATCGTTGTCGCTGAACGGGTCGCCGCATTTCGGGCAGAACTTCGGCGGCTGCGACTGATCGGCAGGGACCCAGCCGCACTTATCGCATCTGTATCTCGGCGCGCCCGTAGGACGAGGCTTGCCGCACTCGGGGCAGAAATTATCCGTTGAAGTCGTGCCGCAGGAGCAGGTCCACGCGGAAGAAGAAGGCTGTGCCGGTGCTGCCTGCGCAGGAGCTGCCGCCTGCTGCTGGGCTGCCGCCATGCCGTAGAGTGCCTGAGCGTTTGCGCCGCCGGCGTTAGCTGCCATACCCATGCCCATGAAGCCTGCCATAGCGCCTGAGCTGTTGCCTGCTGCCGTGCGCATGGCGTCGGTCTGAGCGCCGATGACGGCGCCTGCTGCAAGAGCGGGATTTGCAAGTGCGGCGGCGCGCTGAAGCTCCTTGAGCTTTTCCGCGTCCTCTTCGGGGATGCTGACGGAGTTCATTGCTATGGAAACAACGCTTATTCCGCGCAGCTCCGACCATTTGCGCGTGAGCGTTTCGTTCATAAGGTCGCAAAGCTCAATGGTGTGCGCCGGGATCTGGTTCGGGCGCATTTCAAATGTCGAAAGACGTGCAAAGGCCGGCTGAAGCGCGCTGACAAACTCGGATTTAAGCTGCGAGTCGATTTCCGAGCGCTCGTAGGCCTGCTCAACATTGCCGCAGACGTTTGTGTAAAACAGCAGCGGATTTGTGATCTTATAGGAATAAACGCCGTTGCATCTGACTTCGGTGTCCGTATCAAGTCCTATACGGTTATCAACAATGCGGAAGGGGATGGGCGTTGCGGTGCCGAATCTGTTATCGACTATCTCCTTGGTGTTGAAGTAGTAAACGCGCTGATCCTTGCCGGTGTCGCCGCCGAAGGTAAAGCGCTTGCCGATGGTCTTGAAGGTGTCAAGTATCGCCTGACCGAGACTGCCGGAGAAAATGCTCGGCTCAGTCGATGCATCGTATGTAAACTGTCCCGGCTCTGCGCAGACCTCGACGACCTTGCCCTGCTCGACGATTATCATGCACTGTCCGTCGGCAACGGCAATGCCCGAGCCGCTGGAAATGATGTTGTCGTTGCCCCTGGTGTTCGACGAGCGCGAGCTTGTGCGCTTTGCACCCTTTACAACGAGTGTGTTTTTATCAATTGCGTCGCAGTAGAAAAACTCCTTCCACTGGTCTGCCATCGTTCCGCCGAGAGCGCCTGCGCCGGCTCTTATAAGTCCCATATCAATAAAACCCCTTTCAAGAATGCGTTGATTTTCAATGTATACTACATTTGCATGTAATTGTACAAATTATATCATGCACGAGCGGTGCTTTCAACAATTTTCAACACTTGCGGATATTAAATTATAGTGTTAAAATAAAGCGTTTGATAATAAAGGGGGTAAACTTCATGAGCATTATTAAAGACATAAACCTTGCGCCTTCCGGCGAGATGAAGATAAACTGGGTCGAGCGCAACATGCCCGTGCTGCGCGGTATCGGCCGCCGCTTTTCCGAGGAAAAGCCTTTTAAGGGACTCAAGGTCGCGCTTTCCGTCCACCTTGAGGCTAAAACCGCGTATCTGTGCCGCGTGATGGAAATGGGCGGCGCGGAAATGTATGTCACAGGCTCAAACCCTCTTTCCACTCAGGATGACGTTGCTGCGGCGCTGGCTGCCGGCGGCATGAACGTTTTCGCGGAATACGGCTGCACCGAGCAGCAGTATGAAGACTGCCTGCGCGAGGTGCTCAAGATCGGCCCCAATATCATCATTGACGACGGCGGCGACCTCGTCCATCTTATGCACGAGGAGTTTGCGGACCTCATCCCCGGCGTTATCGGCGGCTGCGAGGAGACAACGACCGGCATTAACCGCCTGCGCATCATGTCCGCTGCCGGTGCGCTGCGCTTCCCGATGGTCATGGTAAACGACGCCGACTGCAAGCATATGTTCGATAACCGCTACGGCACCGGCCAGAGCGTTTGGGACGGTATCTGCCGCACGACAAACCTCATCATTGCCGGCAAATACGTTGTCATATCCGGCTACGGCTGGTGCGGCAAGGGTGTGTCGCTCAGAGCAAAGGGATTGGGTGCCAAGGTCATCGTTACCGAAACCGACCCCATTCGCGCTCTCGAAGCCGTCATGGACGGATACGAGGTCATGCCCATGGCAGAGGCGGCCAAGATCGGCGATATCTTTTGCACCGTAACCGGCGGCAGGGACATAATCACCGCAGAGCACTTCCCCCTGATGAAGGACGGCGCCATTCTCAGCAACGCAGGCCACTTCAATGTTGAGGTCGATATGGCGGCGCTTGAGAAAATGGCGGTCAAAAAATACGAAGCGCGCCACAATATCCAGGGATATGTCATGCCCGACGGCAGAACGCTTTTCACCATAGCCGAGGGCAGACTTGTTAACCTTGCCGCAGCCGATGGTCACCCGGCGGAGATCATGGACATGAGCTTTGCAATTCAGGCGCTGTCGGCAAAATATCTTGCCGATAACCGCGGCAGGCTCGAGGCCGACGTTGTCTCCGTTCCGCGCGAGATAGACTATGAGGTCGCAAGATGCAAGCTCGACGCGATGGGTGTCGGTATAGACAGTCTCAGCCGCGAGCAGGCCGAGTATCTCGGAAAGTGATCTTAAGTTAAGCAACGCGAAAGGAGGCTCCTAAATGGATAACATGGAGAATATGGACTTTGAGGCCATGCGCGATAAGCAGGCCGACGAGCTCATGCAGCTTCTTGACGAGCGCAGAATGAAGGAGCTCCAACTCCGCCTTGAGGACATGAATGAATTCGACGTTGCCGAGTTCCTGTCCGAGATCGGCGATAACCGCATGCCGATGGTGTTCAGGCTTTTATCCAAGCAGATGGCGGCGGACGTTTTTGCAAACTTCGATTCTCCCGAGCAGGAGCAGATAATAAACTCCATCACAGACTCGGAGCTGTCGGCGATTATCGAAGAGCTTTACGTTGACGACGCCGTTGACATGATGGAGGAGCTGCCGGCAAACGTCGTAAAGCGCGTTATGCGCACTGCAACGCCGGAAACCAGACGGCTTATAAATCAGTACCTAAATTACCCCGAAAACTCGGCAGGCAGCATAATGACGGCCGAGTTTGTGGATCTCAAAAAATACATGAACGTGCGCGAATCTATTGCGCGCATACGCAGGATAGGCGAGGATAAGGAGACTATCTACACCTGCTTTGTCACCTCTGCCGACCGAAAGCTCGAGGGCGTTTTGTCCGTAAAGGATCTGCTCCTGTCAGACGATGAGACTGTCATCGAGGATATAATGGATACGAATATCGTGTTCTGCATGACGCACGATGACCAGGAGGAAGCGGCGGAAAAGATATCCGACTACGACCTCATGGCGCTGCCCGTTGTCGATAAGGAAGGCCGCCTCGTCGGCATCGTCACCGTTGACGACGTCATCGACGTTATGGAAGCCGAGGCCACCGAGGACTTCGAACTCATGGCCGCAATGACGCCTTCGGACAAGCCCTATTCGCGAACAAGCGCGTGGGATATGTGGAAGCGAAGAGTGCCGTGGCTCATGTTCCTCATGCTTTCTGCAACGTTCACGAGCATGATAATCAACTCCTTTGAGGATGCGCTCGCCGTGCAGGCCGTGCTCATCGGTTTTATCCCAATGCTTATGGGCACCGGCGGCAACTCCGGCGCGCAGGCATCAACGGCCGTTATACGAAGCATCTCCCTCGGCGATACCGAGCCGGAGGATGTCGGCCGCGTCATATGGAAGGAGTTTCGCGTTGCCATCCTGTGCGGTATAACGCTTGCCGCCGTAAACTTCGGAAAAATGCTTCTGGTTGACAGACTGCTTCTGCATAACGACGGCGTTACGCTCACCGTTGCCGCAGTTGTCAGCCTTTCGATCGTGCTCATCGTTATGTTCGCAAAGGTCGTCGGAAGTGTGCTGCCCATAGCGGCAGAAAAGCTCGGCGTTGACCCGGCAGTCATGGCAAACCCCCTGATATCGACCATCACCGATGCGGTCTCGCTGCTTATTTATTTTGAAATAGCAAAGCTTATGATAAGCTTTTAGCCCCCATATCTCAGCAAAAGGATACTATACAGAGAATGCTTGTTTTGTTTGAAAAGATGGCGCTGCTTGTAATTATACTTGCCATCGGATACATTTGCGCAAAAATCAAGCTCGTTGGCCCGGAGTTTAATAAGGGCCTGAGCAAAATGGTCATAAACGTGTTCCTCGCCGGAATGATACTGGCCTCGGTAATGAATAAGGAGCTGAGCATGAGCAAGGGCGATATGCTTTTCGGCATAGCCATGCTTTTTGTGATGCAGATCGTGTGCTTTGCCGTCGGCATGATAACGCCTGCCGCAATGCGTATAAAAGACGGCGATAAGGGCATGTATAAGCTGATAACGTCCTTTTCAAACCTCAGCTTTATGGGCGTTCCGGTGATCTCGGCGGTGTATGGCGAGGGCGCGATCTTCTTCGCCTCGCTGGGCAATATCTCGTTTAACGTTCTGCTTTACACCGTCGGGATCATGCTGCTTCAGCGCGACGGAGAAAAGAAGGAAAAGATAAGCATTAAAAGTATGATAAACGTCCCGATAATCGCAACGGTCATCGCAACGGTCATATTCCTGTTTGAAATACCGATGCCGGTGATAGTAGTGGATGTAGCGGACATGCTCTCCGATGCCTGTGCGCCGCTTTCAATGATGTGCATCGGTCTGTCGCTGGGCAGCGTTTCGATAAAGGATGCGTTCGTTCATCCGCGGATTTACGGGATAAACTTCATGCGCCTTATCGTCGCGCCCGTTGCGGTCTGGCTCGTGCTCAAGCTTTTCATAAGCGATATAGTCATGCTCGGCTCGATCGTCATAATCGCTGCGTGTCCGCCGGCGATAATATGCGCGCTGCTCGGCATGGATTACGGCCGCGATGGTGTTGAAGCCTCGGAAACGATTTTTGTCGGTACGGTGCTTTCGATGTTCACAATACCGCTGCTGGTCTCACTTCTCGGACTGAGTCTATAGCTACATAGCAAAAGCGCCCTCTGTGAGGGCGCTTTTTCGTCGGAGTTTTATTCTTCCGGAGAGGGCTTATCCGGATCCGCCGACGTTTCATAGGTTGCAGCAGCTTCTGCAGGTACGACCGGCTCAGGAGTGGGAGCGGAAGCCGGAGAGGGGGCCGCTCCTGCAGGGGATTTCATTTTACGGTTAATACTGATAACGTTCTGAACAAGAAGTATCGCCATCATAACAAATTCGTAGGTGACTCGCAGCACCAACGGCCCGAGGATCATAAGGCCGAGCCCGTACAGGAAGGTGCTCTGTTCAAACGTTGCGCCGAAGTAGCCGTAGTATTCGATCTTGCCGAACAGCAGCAGAAATCCCACGAATATGCACGCGCATGTCAAGAGCACGAACACAAACTTTGTCAGAGCCTCAATATAAAATGTTTTGAAGTTGAAAAAGTCGTGCAAAAACTGCAAAAATTTGTTGCCGAGCTTGCCGTCATACCTTTTGGGCATGACCTTGATGTAAAGAACGATCGTTGCTGCGATCGCCAGAAGTATCCCGATGATTATCAAAGTATCCATATCGTGCCTCCTTTATATTTTAGTTAAGTATATCAGATGAAGCACGCCTCGGCAAGATGCTTGGCAGGTTTACGAAATTTTGCGACAAAGGCAGCTCCCAGCGAGTCTGCCTTTGTCTTAACGTTTTTCTCAGCCGCAAACGGCGGTTGACGGAGCTGCGTCGCAGCAGGTATCATTTTCGGCAGTGGCTTCGTCGGATGAGGCTCCGGCAAAACCGTGCTCTTTGATGTATTTGCGGTTTTTATAAACGCCAACGGTGAGGAAGGGGATGACGACTGCCGCTGCGCCGAGATATCCGCAGTAACCGTAGCCGTATTTTACGATGTTCGTCAGTCCGGCCATGGAGATGGTCATAGACAGAACGATGATGAACGCGGACACGATCGCGCTGCGCGTGGGTGCGGACTTTATGCCGCTGAATATCGGCAGCTTTTCAAAGCGGGCAACAAAGCCGAAGATGGTCGTAACACCGGTCGAGATCAGGCACAGGAGCAGGCATACGCCGTAGATAACGGTCAGTGCGCGGATGCTCATTGCATTGCAGGCCGTGAGCGTGGGGATGGTCGCGCCGCCGTCAACGGAGTTGTAAACGCCCTGCCAGCACATGAGCATGAATATCGACAGGGTCAGTGCGACGGCGTTCATGACAAAGGATATCCACATCGCCTTTGAGCAGCCGCGCTCGGAGCGCATCGTTGTACCGCAGGCTATCATTGTGGGCAGTGTGACGCACTGGAAGCCTGCGTACACAAAGGAGTTGAATATTGCCTTGGGCATATTCCCGAAGCCTGTCTTGGCAAAGTCGGAAGCGAGGACGGTAAACAGGCCGCTGTCGCTTTTGAAAATGCCTATCGCGTATATGCTGATCGCCGTTACGAGGATCGCTATGCCCATCCAGGTGGATGCGGCGCGCACGATGCCGGCGCCGAAAATCGTGAGCATGAGCACAATAACGCCGACTATTCCCACGCCGATGTAATAGTTTAAGCCGAAGTAGCTTTGCAGAGCGCTTGCAGCGCCCGATATCGCGGCAGCAACGGCCATGAGCACCATTATGTAGAAGAAAATTTCAAATACCCATTCGAGCTTGTCAAACGGGTGATAGAGCGTCTGGAAAAGCTCCTTATAGCTTGAAAGGCCGCGTGAGTTGTACATGACCATCGCCTGACGCATGGTGAGCGTGAGCAGGAGCATTGCGATGACTGCGGCGACAATGCCTGACCAGCCGAGGCCGACGTAATAGGTGTTTGCCTGATTGCCGGTTGCAAATCCGCCGCCGGCATGCGCCGAAAAGAACACTGCACCGACGGAAAATGCGGCAAAAAACGGGGCCTTGGATGTCTTGCGGGTTTGGGGCTTGTTGTTCATTTTGGTTTTCCTCCTTAAATTCCGGCAGAAAAACAAAAAAACCCCTCGTCCTTCTGCCGATTTGCAGAAGAGACGAAAGGCTGAAAAACCGTCCGCGGTACCACTCTTCTTCGTTCCACATGCTGTGGGACGCACTCAGTCAGGATACAGTCATATCCCTGCACTGTAACGGGCGCACCCGTCTGCGCCTACTGAAGTTCAGCACAGCCGCTATCCGGTGAGTTCGGCGAAAAAACAACCTTTGTGCCTTGCACCAACCGGCACTTCTCTGAAAGGGCATTTTCGCTTACTGTTCCGTGTCCTTGCGTTTATGGGCAAATTGTAGCACCGCAGACGCAGATCCGTCAAGATTGCGGACTAAATAAAAAATTCACGAGCAATGCTTCAAAATTTTGTAGGAATGAACAAATTTTGCGCTTCCGACCGGCTATATCATGCTCTTGTACTCCTCGCAGGGATCGAGATTATCGGGAGGGAAAAACTCGTCAACGGGGAAGGATATGCGGCCGAACATCGTGCACGGATCATCCTCGGACGAGCCTACGCACTCCTTCTCGGGCAGGCAGTAGTCGTATGCCGGGATAAGCAGCTGCGTGCTGCGCTCAAGCCGGATGATCGAAAACTGGCCGAGCGTAACATAGACATGGCGCGTGCCGCCGGTAACTGATATCTCCTCGCCGAAGGAGTCGAGTATCTGCTGCGGAATATCTCGCTGATCTATGCCGGGGTCGGGCAGCGCCGTTTCCGCAAGGGTCATGTGCAGAGCGATCGGGTCAACGGCATCGACCTCGGCAAATGGCATGCTGTTTGCTCCGTCGAGGATGCAGCAGTCATCCGAAGAAAAGCTCCTGACTCTGCCCTCGGAGCCAAATAGCATTACGCGCTTATCGAACACGGCAAGCCCCGTGAAGCATTGGTTAGCAGGAAATGTTTCGCCGCTTATCTTATAGAAGTAGGTCACATCGACCGTGTAGTAGCCGCGGTTAAGGCAGATCTCATTGACCTTTACCTCACAGTGCAGAAGCTGCGCGCACTTCGGACGCACGCTGAATGCGCTCTCTATGTAGGGAAGAGAGCTGACCGTGGGGTAAACGCGCAGATCCTCGATGCAGTCCTTGTCGCGGCAGGCGTCCATTATCTTTCTTGTGCTTACGCAAACGGCCTGTTTTATGCAGTCATTATCATTGACCGGACCGGGTACGACCCTGTCTGCCATAAAAATACCTCCCAGAATGGAATTGAAGAAAAACTTCAATACAGTCTATGCGTATTGTTCCAAAATGTGAAGAATATTGGATTTACAAAAAGAAAAGTATGTATTATTATATATAATGCAGAGGAGGCGAAAGAATGAAAAAGCAGCTTTGGCTCATACTCATAGCCGTTGAGGTTTTGATACTGTTTGCAATGCTTCTGGCTGATTTCGGCGTTATACACGCTTCTGTTGCGCCGCTTTCACCGAAAAGCGTTATATTGCATATAACGACTGTTGTTATAATTTTTGCTTGTATCGAAGCATATAAGAAAAGCGACTGATGCCGGAAATTTGCCGATCGGATATATGATTTTTAGGAGCAAGTTATGGAACGACTGGGCTTTATTCATGAAAAGCTTGATATAAAAATTTTGATACTGTTTATTCTTCGCCGGCTGCCGGGCATAGTCGCGCCCATTGACCTTCAGGACTTTACGCAGCAGTGCGACGAGGGCTTCGGGTATTTTGAATATTCCGACTGCCTTGCCGAGCTGATAGAGAGCGGGCTTGTTATCGAGGAGGAGACCGGCCTGCGTGTCAGCAAGCGCGGCGCCGATGCCGCCGAAACGGTGGAGAGCAGCCTGCCTTTTTCCGTTCGCAAGAGGGCAGAGAAGATAATTGCACCCGAGGCCGAGCGTCTGCGCCGCCTTTCCATGATAACCGCGCAGCACCGCAACCGTGAGGGCGGCTGCTTTGTGACGCTTGCCATGAGCGACGGTAAGGGCGAGATAATAAGGCTCAATATCCTCTCGTCAGGCGAGCAGCAGGCAGAGCGAATCGAAGAAAACTTCCGCGACAAGGCAGAAGAGATATATTGCAGAATAATCGAGCTTCTTGATAAGAAGCCCGAAAATAAAAAAGGGTAATATAACGCCCATCACAGATGGGCGTTTATATATTTTTATTGTACACCAGGAGGAAAACCATGGAGATCAAAATTCCGGACGGATACAAAAGTATCCTCAGTGTTTACGACACACAGAAGGCTATAAGCCTCTTAAAGCGCCTGTTTGAGGACAGGCTCGCGGCACTTTTAAATCTTTACCGGGTATCCGCACCGCTGTTTGTCGATTCTAATTCCGGACTTAACGATAACCTCAACGGCTACGAGCGCCCCGTATCGTTTGATATTCTCCGCTCGGATACGACCGCTCAGGTCGTTCAGTCGCTTGCAAAGTGGAAGCGTCTTGCGCTCAAGCGCTATAACTTCTTCCCCGGCAAGGGACTTTACACCGATATGGACGCCATCCGCCGCGACGAGGACGAGCTGGATAACCTTCACTCTGTCTATGTTGACCAGTGGGACTGGGAAAAGGTCATCCTTTCGGAAAACCGCAACCTCGACTATCTCAAGCTAACCGTTATGGACATAGTCAAGGCCCTGTGCGATACGCAGGATACGATGCAGGCGATCTATCCCCAGCTTCAGTGCCTGCCGAAGCTTGAGCGTAATGTCACATTCGTAACCTCTCAGGAGCTTGAGGATATGTATCCCGACATGACCTCAAAGCAGCGCGAAAACGCATTTACACGAGAGCATAAGACTATTTTCATCATCGGTATCGGCGGCGCTCTGCGCTCCGGCAAGCCGCATGACGGCCGCGCGCCCGACTATGACGACTGGACGCTCAACGGCGATATTCTGTTCTGGTGCGATTGGCTCGACTGCGCGATCGAGATATCCTCGATGGGCATCCGCGTCGATCCCGAATCGCTGGACAGACAGCTTCGCCTTGCCGGCTGTGATGACCGACGCGAGCTTCCGTATCACAAGATGCTTTTAAACGGCGAGCTGCCCCTGACCATCGGTGGCGGTATCGGCCAGTCGCGCGTTTCCATGCTCCTTCTCGGCAAGGCGCATATCGGCGAGGTGCAGGTATCCATCTGGGATAAGCACACCGAAGAGGTTTGCGCCGAAAAGGGAGTCATGCTGCTGTAAAAAAGAGCATATGGTGTTAGCATGGACATTATAGAACTTATCAAAGTAATAATCATCGGCATAGTCGAGGGCATAACCGAATGGCTGCCCATTTCAAGCACCGGACACATGCTGCTCGTGGACGAATTTATCCACATGAACGTCACGCCGGAATTTCGCGAGATGTTCCTGTATGTCATTCAGCTCGGCGCGATACTGGCGGTCATAATCCTGTTCTGGAACAAAATGTGGCCGTTTCAGAGCAAAAAGAAAAACGGCAGCGTTATAAAAAAAGAGACGTTTGTTCTCTGGTTCAAGGTCGTCATTGCCTGCATTCCGGGCTTTGTCGCGTATCTGCTGCTTGACTTTGTCGATAACTGCTATGTCGTTGCCGCAGCGCTTATCGTCTACGGTGTTCTGTTTATCGTCATTGAAAACTGGAACCGCGGCCGCGAGCCGAGAGTCAAAACGCTCGAGGAGATATCGTATAAGGATGCGTTCATCATCGGCCTGTTTCAGGCTCTGTCGATCATTCCGGGCACCTCGCGCAGCGGTTCTACAATCATAGGCGGCCTTGTGATCGGTGTGTCGCGTGTTACGGCGGCGGAGTTTACGTTCTTCCTTGCCGTGCCGGTCATGGTCGGCGTGTCGCTCTTGAAGATAATTGCGTTCGGCTTTTCGTTTACAAGTGCCGAGCTTATAACGCTCATCGTCGGCTGCGTCGTGGCCTTCCTTGTATCCGTTGTCGTTATAAAATTCCTCATGAGCTATATTAAGCGCAAGGACTTCAAGGTCTTCGGCTGGTATCGTATCGTTCTCGGCGTGGTCGTAATAGCGTACTTTCTGCTGAAATAAGCGCGCAAAAATACCCTCCTCTTGTCCCGATGCGGAACAGAAGGAGGGTATATCAAAATTATCCGATCAAAAGCACGGAAAGATCGTTTACGTTCGTTCCCGTTGCACCTGTGCGGATAAGGCCGCCGCAGGCGTCGAGCGCATGGTACGAGTCGTTGCTTTGCAGCGTGCGGAAGATGCTGATGCCTTTTTCCTCAAGCAGCTGCTTTGTGCTGCCGTCAACATATCCGCCGGCTGCATCGGTCGGACCGTCGGTCCCGTCCGAGCCTACGGAAAAAACGCAGACATTCTGCATTCCCGCTATGTTTTCGGCGGCTGCCAGAGCAAGCTCCTGATTTCTGCCGCCAAGTCCGCTGCCGGTTATATGAACAACGGTCTCGCCGCCGGCAATGAATGCGCGCTTTTTCGCGTCTCCGGTGTATTGCTGAGCAATGTTCGAGAGAAACACACCGGCGTCCTTTGCTGTGCAGCTGAGCGATGAGGTTAGGATAACAGGCTCATAGCCAAGCTCCGCGCAGGTTTTTGCGGCCGAGCGGCAAAGCTGGTTTACGCTGCCTATCACTTTGGTTTCAACGTTGCTTATGGACTTCGGAGTTTCATTTTCAATGAGACTGCTCATCTGCTCGGTCATTGTGATCCCGTATTTTTCGACTATGTATTTTGCCTGCTCGGCCGTTGTGCCGTCAGGTGCTGCCGGGCCGGAGGCTATACTGTCGATCCTGTCGCCGATGACGTCGGACAAAACGATGTTGTATACCTTTGCCGGCATGCAGGCGAGCGCAAACTTGCCGCCTTTAACGGCGGAAAAGCGTTTTCTTAGCGTGTTTATCTCGTTTATGTCGGCGCCGGAGGCAAGAAGCTCCTGGGTGAGCCTGCTCATATCCTCGGCCGGGATAAGCGGCTTTTCAAAAAGCGCCGAGCCTCCGCCGGAGAGAAGAAACAGCACGGTATCGCCCTCTCCGAGGGGCTTTACCAGCTCCAGCACCTTCTCAGTTGCGGCATAGCTGTCGTCATCCGGCACAGGGTGCCCTGCCTCATAGACCTCAAGGCGCTCGATAGCGCCCTTGCCGTAGCCGTGTTTGGTTACGACTATGCCGGCTTTTATCCTTGATCCCAAGACCTCGGATACCGTCTTTCCCATTTGCCATGCCGCTTTTCCGACTGCGGCAACGTAGATATTTCCCTGAAGCTCAATATCCTTCAGAGCAACTCTCACTGCGTTGTCGGGCAGCGCGGCGTCTATTGCCCGTGTGTAGATAAGTTTCGCGTCTGCGCGCATATCCATAGCGATATCACCTTTGCCTGCGTATTTTATGCCTACACTATACCATAAATGCAGCTGCTGTTCAAACAGAATGCATAATATCAAATTTATAAGGAGAAACAAATGAAAATTGTTGTTTTGGACGGCTACACGGAAAATCCCGGCGACCTCAGCTGGAACGGACTTAAAAAGTACGGGGAGCTTACCGTGTATGACAGAACGCCGTATGAAGATGCCGAGATAATAAAGCGCATCGGAGATGCCGAGATCGTGCTTACGAACAAAGCTCCGATCAGCAGCGCAACATTGGATGCCTGCCCTAATATCAAATGCATCTGTGTGCTCGCGACCGGGTACAATATAGTTGACTGCGCAGCAGCCGAAAAGAAAAACATCCCCGTCTGCAACATTCCCACATACGGAACGGCCTCGGTCGGGCAGTTTGCCATTGCAATGCTGCTTGAGATATGCAGCCATGTTCAGGTGCATTCCGACAGCGTACACGCCGGGGAATGGGAGAACAGCTCCGACTGGTGCTACTGGAAGCATCCGCTTATTGAGCTTGCAGGGAAGACGATGGGCATAATCGGCTTCGGAAAGATCGGACAGACAACGGGCCGCATTGCAAAAGCCCTCGGAATGAATATCCTTGCATCCGGCAGCCGCCCGACACCACAGGGCGAGGAGATCGCCGAATATGTGGACACGGACACGCTTTTTGCAAAGTCCGACGTTATCGCGCTGCACTGCCCTCTGTTCCCGAACACTCAGGGAATTATCAATAAGGATAATATAGCCAAGATGAAGGACGGCGTTATTATCATCAATAACAGCCGCGGCGGCCTTGTCGTCGAGGAAGACCTCGCTGACGCACTCAACTCCGGAAAGGTCTATGCCGCAGCGGTCGATGTCGTGTCCACAGAGCCTATTAAAGGCGATAATCCGCTGCTGAAGGCGAAAAACTGCCTTATAACGCCGCATATCAGTTGGGCGCCCAAAGAGGCAAGGCAGAGGATAATGGATATGACCGAAGAAAATATCAAGGCCTTTATTGAAGGCGCGCCGATAAACGTCGTGAATAATATCTAATATTAAAAAATGCACCCCGAGGGTGCATTTTTTAATGCATTAGATTGCTAAAAACTATGCTGCAATGAAAGAAAATAGAGTAACAGGGGAGCACGAGGGGTAGCGAAGCGGCGGCGCGGTAGTGAATGACATGCCGGGGGCATGTCAGAGCCGCGGCGTGACCGAGCCGCAGCGAGAAAAAGGCCCCACTCGTGATTAAATCAATAGCCATCAAAAACGCCTGATTTATCAGGCGCTTTTGATGCCGATTTGTTGCATTCCGGTGGTAACATGTGCCCGTGTTGAAAGGAGCATGAATCATGAAAACCAAAAATATTATTTCGCTGCTTTTAGTTCTTGCGATGCTCATGAGCGTCTGCGCATGCGGCAGCGATACGACTCCGGCAGCACCGAACGGTTCTGCCGAAACCAAGCCCGAGTACCGCATCACGGCAAAGCTGACTGCCGCCGATGCCGAAAATAAGGAGCTTGCCGCACATCTGACGGAAAACTGTGTTATCAGTTTTACAAACACGAGCAGCGATACATGGGACAAAATTTGCCTGCGCGACTATGCCGCCGCAAATCTTGAGCTTGAAAACAGCATAAGCGACGATAAGCCTTACACTCCGGGCAGCATACGCGAGGTCAAGGACTCGCGCGGAAATGCTCTGAGCTTTTCGGTTCAGGAGGATAAATCCGTCGTGTATGTTCAGCTGCCGTCGCCGCTCAAGCCCGGCGAGCGAACGAGCGTAAGCATTGATTACAGCACGGAGATACCCTGCTGCTTTGAGCGGCTGTGCTGGTCTCCGAATGGCGATGATTTCGCCGGCGAAAACACTGTCTGCCTGTCGCAGGCGTATCCTGTCCTTGCCGAGTATATTGACGGCAAGTGGAATGAGGCACCGTATTTTACTGATGGGGAGTGCTTCTTTTCGCCCTGCGGAAGCTATGAGATGACCCTCAGCGCACCCGAGGACTATATGGTAATATCCACCGGCAGCGAAGCGCAGAGCGCCGACGGAACATGGACACTCAAAGCCGACAATGTCCGCGATTTCGCCGTAATCGCCGGAAACGGCTTTGAAAAGCTCAGCGGCAAGGCCGGAAACATAACCGTCAACAGCTGGTATTATTCCGGCAGCGAGCGCGATAAAAAGCAGGGTGAGGTGTCGCTCAAGGCTGCCATAGACGCTGTGAATGCATTTTGCGATGCGTGGGGCGAATATCCTTATGATACGCTCGATGTGGTTCAGACGCCGTACAATGCCGGCGGTATGGAGTATCCCGGACTTGTGCGCATTGCCGAGATGTATGCCGATCTTATCGAAGCCGAGGGAGATGAGAGCCTGCGCCTTGACGTCGCGCATGAGGTAGCACATGAATGGTTTTATGCCGTCGTCGGCAACGATCAGTACCGCGAGGCGTGGCTTGACGAGAGCTTTGCCGTGTACGGTGAGTTTGTGTATCAGCTGTACACCGGCGAAAGCGAGACAGATGTTCAGGCACGCGTTGATTCGCTTGACTGCAGCATAAAGCAAAAATATATTGATCTCAGCTACGATCAGTATTTTGACGAATATACCGGCAACAGCTATATAAACGCAGTTTATAAGGTCGGCCCCGTTTTTCTATGGAAGCTGCGGCAGACAATGGGGCAGGAGAGCTTTGATGCTTTCATGCGCGCATGGTATGAAGAGCATATGTTCAAAGAGGTCACCACGGCCGAGTTCCGCGCGGCAATTGCAAAAGCATCGGACAGCGCCGATGTAAAAGCGCTTCTTGACGAATACCTGTCGCCGGCAAAATGATATAAATAAGAGTAGCCGCAGGAATTACAGCCGCGCCGATGAGAGCGAGCACGCTATAGAACAGCTCGAAGAGATGCTAAAAACCGCAGGCGGCGAGAGCGAGCACATGGCAATAAAGAAAGCTATAAGCATCCTCAAAAACGCATAACAAAGTTGTCGTAAATTTTGACGTAAAATCGCAAGTTAAAACGTGTATTGCTACGCTAATTTTTGTATGATTACGTTGAAAAAAATATGATGCAAAAATGCTGAAAACCATTGATAAATAAAGAAAATCCCGAAGTTTCAACGACTTCGGGATTTTACAATGTCTGGCGGAGAGTGTGGGATTCGAACCCACGTGGGCGTTAGCCCAAACGGTTTTCAAGACCGCCTCGTTATGACCACTTCGATAACTCTCCGAATATTCAACTATTGAAAAGAGCACACAAATGTGTGCTCTTTTCGTGGCGCAGAAGGAGGGATTTGAACCCTCGCGCGCTTTTTACACGCCTACTCCCTTAGCAGGGGAGCCCCTTCGGCCTCTTGGGTACTTCTGCACATCGCCGCTGAAATATAATAGCATAGCCCACCGGCGATGTCAAGAAGTTTATTTGCGAGAAAATGTTCAGAAAATTGCTTTGCGCAGTGCGCTGATTTTTTCGGCAATGACGGCAAACTGCGCCGGAGTCACGGCCTGCGCCGCATCACATTTTGACTGCGCCGGATCGTCATGAACTTCTATCATCAGCCCGTCCGCTCCGGCGGCCGCCGCGGCGAGCGCCATGGGTTCAACAAATTTTGCGTGCCCCGTTGCGTGGCTCGGATCGACGATGACCGGCAGCCGGCTCAGATCCTTTATCACAGCGACTGCCGACAGATCGAGCGTGTTTCGCGTTGCGGTTTCAAATGTGCGTATGCCGCGTTCACACAGCACAATCTGTTCGTTTCCACCGCTCATTATGTGCTCTGCCGAAGTCAGAAGCTCCTTGACCGTGTTTGCCCAGCCGCGCTTTAAAAGCACCGGCTTATCGAGCTTCCCGAGCGCCTTTAAAAGCTCAAAATTCTGCATATTGCGCGCGCCGACCTGGATCATGTCAACATCATCAAACAGCGGCAGCTGCTCCTTGTCGGTTATCTCGCTGACTATCGGCATGCCGCATTTTCGCCCGGCCTCGATAAGCGGCGGCAGACCGTCGGCACGCATGCCCTGGAAGCTGTACGGCGAAGTGCGCGGCTTGAATGCGCCGCCGCGCAGAAGCTGTGCTCCGGCGAGCTTTATCTCGCGCGCTATGCCGATTATCTGCTGAGTGCTCTCGACCGAGCAGGGGCCTGCTATCATAGTAAACGTGCCGCCGCCTATCTTAACGCCACCTACGTTAACTACACTGCTGTCGTTCGGCGCCTTGTGTCCGGCAAGCTTATACGGCTGCGTGATGGCTCTGACGTATTCGACGATCTCCATATCCTCGATATATGCCGCATCGAGTCTGTCGGCCTCGCCGATAACGACGAGCACGGCCTGATTTTCTCCGCGCGTTGTCTGCACTTCAAGACCGTGGCAGCGTATCCAACAACGAAGCTCCTCGGCCTGCTCGGGGGATGCGTCCGGCTTCAATACTATTATCATGGCGTAGACCTCCGAATATAATTTCGTTTTAAGCTGACGAGAGTTGAACCCATATCGCCTGTCGGCGTACCCTTCCGGCTATTTTCGCCTTTTTTGCCTTGATGGGCGCCAGCCCACCTGCATCAAAGAAAGCCGAAAATATCTCGAAAAGCACAGCCGACAGGTGCTCGCAGTTTTGCCGGAGCAGATTTTTGCTCAGGCAAGGCAAAGCTTGCAGAGAATACTGTCGTATTGTCAAGAGCTTTAACGCGGCATGAGTGAAAATCTGCCCGTCAAAACCGATACGTGTTCGACTCTCGTCAGCTTAGACACAGTATACAGTATATCGGGAAGTTTTTCAATTTCTACTTGACAATGTGCGTCAATCTGCTATAATTCATACGAAAACTGAACACCTTATCAAGAGTGGTGGAGGGAACGGCCCTGTGAAGCCCGGCAACCTGCGAAGGCAAGGTGCCAAATCCGGCGGTGATTATCGAAAGATGAGGCTTATGACCAAATTTGTTGCTCCGTCGGTCGACGGAGTTTTTTAATTGCCTGATGCGTGTTCGGAAATATTATTTTCGGAGGAAAAAGAAATGAGCAAAAGACTGTTTACATCTGAATCTGTAACCGAGGGACATCCCGATAAGATCTGCGACCAGATATCGGACGCCATCCTCGACGCTATCCTCGAGAAGGACCCCAACGGCCGCGTCGCATGCGAGACGACCGTTTCCACCGGACTTGTCCACATCATGGGCGAGATAAGCACCGAGTGCTATATCGACATTGCTAAGATCGCGCGCGGCGTTATCCGCGATATCGGCTACGACAGAGCAAAGTACGGCTTTGACTGCGACACCTGCGGCATAATCACAAACATCGACGAGCAGTCGGCGGATATAGCCCTCGGCGTTGACAAATCGCTCGAGGCCAAGGAGAGCGGCGATGCCGAGCTTGACAACGGCGCAGGCGATCAGGGCATGATGTTCGGCTACGCCTGCCGCGAGACCGAGGAGCTTATGCCCCTGGCAATAAGCCTTTCGCATAAAATAGCTAAGCGCCTTGCCGAGGTCAGAAAATCCGGCCTTGTCGACTACCTGCGTCCCGACGGCAAAACTCAGGTCACTGTGGAGTACGACGACGCAGGCAAGCCCGTGCGCGTTGACACCGTTGTTCTTTCAACTCAGCATTCTCCCGACGTAAGCCTTGAGCAGATCAGAAACGATATGGTCGAGCTTGTCATAAAGCCCAGCGTTCCTGCCGAGCTGATAGATGAGAGCACCAAGTATTATGTAAACCCGACCGGCCGCTTTGTCATCGGCGGACCTCAGGGCGACTCCGGCCTTACCGGCAGAAAGATCATAGTTGATACCTACGGCGGCAGCGCACCTCACGGCGGCGGCGCATTCTCCGGCAAGGATCCCACAAAGGTCGACCGCAGCGCGGCATACGCATCACGCTATGTCGCAAAGAACATCGTCGCGGCCGGCCTTGCCGACAAGTGCCTTGTTCAGCTTGCGTACGCTATCGGCATAGCTCGCCCCGTGTCCGTTATGGTCGATACCTACGGAACCGGCAAGGTCTCCGATGAGAAGCTTGCCGAAGCCGTCAATAAGGTCTTTGACCTGCGTCCGACCGCAATTATCCGCGATCTTGAGCTTACTAAGCCCATTTACAGAAAGCTTGCAGCCTACGGTCACATGGGCCGCACCGATCTCGGCGTGCGCTGGGAGGATACCGACAGAGTCGACGCTCTGCTTGAGGCTGTGAAGTAATGCACGTCCCGACCTGCGAAAGCAGCCTTCTTGATATCGTAAGCTTTGACGATGCGCTTGCAGCGTCCGGCGGCAGGGGGGACTATGACGCCGAAAAGTGGCTGTATGTTCCCGATTACTATACCGATTACCGATATATCCTCGGAACTCGCGGAAACGATCCGCTCATCTGCATCGGCATAAATCCCTCGACAGCCGCGCCGGACGATCTTGACAATACGCTCAAAAGCGTGTCGCGCATTGCCGCCGGAAACGGTTACGACAGCTGGATAATGTTTAATGTCTATGCCCAGAGGGCGACAGATCCCGACGATATGGACCTGACGCTCAACGAAACGCTGCACCGCGAGAATATGCGCGCGTTTGAATACATATTAAAAAATGTAGGCGAGGGAGTGTCGCCGTCGGTATGGGCGGCATGGGGCACGATAATCGAAAAGCGCCCGTATCTGAAGGACTGCGTTCTCGACATGGTGTCTCTCGGCCGGAAATACGGCGCAAAGTGGTACAGTGCCGGTAAGCGCTCGGTCAAGGGGCATCCGCACCATCCGCTGTATCTGCGCAAGGATGCTTCCACCGAGGAATTTGACATAGTCGACTATCTCGAAAACTGCCTGTGAGGTGAGGGTATGAAACCGAAATTCAAGCTTGCCGTTGTGCAGATACGCACGGAAACGGATAAGGAAAAGACGTTTGCCAAAGCGGAAAAGATGATAAGCGAGGCCGCCGAAAACGGCGCTGAGCTTGTCGTTCTGCCTGAAATGTGGAACTGCCCGTATTCGAAGAAGTATTTCCACGCCTTTGCCGACAGTGAAAACGGCGAGAGCAGGGAAGCCATGTCGCGCTGGGCGAGTGAAAACGGAGTTATCCTTGTCGGCGGCTCTGTGCCGGAAAAGTGCGGCGATAAGCTTTATAACACATGCTTCGTGTTTGACGAAAACGGAGAGCAGATCGCGCGCCACAGAAAAATACATCTGTTTGACGTAGATATCGAGGGCGGAGTGCGGTTTAAAGAGTCCAACAGCTTTGCACCCGGCGAGGATATCACGGTGTTCGATACGAAATTCGGCAGAATGGGCGTTGAGATCTGCTTTGATATCCGCTTCCCCGAGCTTGCGCGAGCCATGGCAAAAAGGGGAGCCGAGGTCATTTTGTGCCCTGCGCAGTTTAACATGACCACCGGCCCGAGACACTGGGAGCTGAGCGTCCGCGCAAGAGCTATGGATAATGAGCTGTTCTTCGTCGGAGCCTCGGCTGCGAGATACGAGGGCTTTGATTACGAATGCTGGGGACACTCAACGGTAGCCGATCCATTTGGCATGCTCAAAGCCTCCTGCGACGAAAAAGAGCAGATACTTTATTGCGATATCGATCTTAACGAGGTCGATTCCGTCCGCCGCCAGCTTCCGACCTTCCTGCATCTGCGCGAAGATGTATACAATGTAGCTAAATGATCATAAAATCCGGGGCGAAATGCCTCGGATTTTGTTATATTGACCGAAATGCAAAAAAGGTGTTGCAAAATTGTGAATGAGCAAGTATAATTGCATAGAAAAGATTTTTAAGACGGTTCAGAGAAGCCGGCAAAATCGCAGATATAGTGTGTCTCTCCGCGCGGAGGGTCATGTTTTTGTGCGTCTTGTCGGTTTGTCGGCAGGGCGATTTTCTTTTGTTTGGAGTGATAACGTGAAGCTCAAGGCAAGACTTATGGATGAAGCGGCAATGAGCCGCGCACTTATGAGAATATCCCACGAGATAACCGAAAAGAACAAGGGCGTCGAAGACGTCGTTCTGATCGGTATCCGCAGAAGGGGTGTGCCAATATCCGAGCGCATACGCGATAACATAAAGAAGATCGAGGATGCGACCGTTCCCTGCGGCAGCGTGGATATAAGGTTTTACCGCGACGATCTCACGCACGAGAGCGATCAGCCGGTCATAACAAAGGCCGACATCGGCGCGGATGTAAACGATAAAAACGTCGTTCTGGTCGATGACGTGCTGTACACGGGCCGCACGGCGCGCGCCGCCATCGAGGCCGTGTTCACCGCAGGCCGTCCGCGCAGCATCCAGTTTGCCGTCCTTGTCGATCGCGGCCACCGCGAGCTTCCCATAAGAGCCGATTATGTCGGCAAAAACGTTCCGACCTCACGCGCAGAGCTTATAGAGGTTCGCCTGCCGGAGTTTGACGGCGAAACGGGCGTTTATCTTATGGAGATCGAATAATCAGTCAGCAAATACCCTTAATATAAATCAAACTACACAAAGAGAGGTACAATCACTAATGAACGAAAAAACCGTGATTAATGGACCCGTGTACGACGCACGCACCCTTGGCACTCCCAAAATGCTGATTCTCGGACTTCAGCACATGTTCGCAATGTTCGGAGCGACCGTTCTCGTTCCTATCCTGACCGGCATCGATATCGCAACGACCCTGCTGTTTGCAGGCCTCGGCACTCTGCTGTTCCACCTGCTCACCAAGCGCAAGGTCCCCGCATTCCTCGGCTCTTCCTTCGCCTTCATCGGCGGCTACAACGCCATCACCGGCTTTGATTCCTCCAGCGGAGTTCCCGTCAACAGCGACCTGCTCGTTTATGCCTGCTTCGGCGTTGCCTGCGCAGGACTTATGTATGTCATCCTGTCGGCGCTGTTCAAGGCATTCGGCGTAAAAAAGGTCATGAAGTTCTTCCCCCCGATAGTCACAGGCCCCATCATCATCTGCATCGGTCTGATCCTGTCCTCCTCGGCTATCAACAACTGCAATGCAAACTGGCTCGTAGCGGTAGCTGCGATCGTTATCGTTATCTGCTTCAACATTTGGGGCAAGGGCATGACCAAGATCATCCCCATCCTCCTCGGAGTTATCGGCTCTTACATCATCTCCATGATCGTTGATCCCGCCTCCCGCGTAGCTGTCGCGGAAAAGGTCGCAGCCGCCAAGTGGGTCGGCCTGCCCATCGTATGGGAAAACAGCGTGTTCCACCTCTTCAGCATGGATGTTGACACCGGCATGCTCCTGAGCGCACTGTTCACCATCGTTCCTCTGTCCCTGGCGACCATGGTCGAGCACATCGGCGATGTTTGCGCGATATCCTCCACCGTCGGCAAGAACTTTGTTGCTGACCCCGGACTGCACCGCACTCTCCTCGGCGACGGCCTTGCAACCACCCTGGCAGCTCTCTTCGGCGCACCCGCAAACACCACCTACGGCGAAAACACCGGCGTTCTCGCACTCAGCAAGGTCTATGACCCCCGCGTGATCCGCATCGCAGCATGCTTTGCAATAGTATTCTCCTTCTGCCCGAAGTTTGCAGCCCTCATCACCGCAATGCCCACCGCGACCATCGGCGGCATCTCCCTGATCCTCTACGGTATGATCTCCGCAGTCGGCGTCCGCAACGTCGTTGAGAACAAGGTTGACTTCACCAACAGCCGCAACGTCATCGTTGCAGCGCTCATCCTCGTACTCGCGATCGGCATCAACTACTCCGTCGGCAGCATCCAGATCGGCATCGTATCCCTCTCCGGCCTCGCAGTAGCATCCCTCGTCGGCATCGCAGTAAACGCGATCCTGCCCGGCAAGGACTACGAGTTCGGCGTTGACGAACAGGGTGACACCTCCGTTAACTTCATCGTACGATAAAAAATGATACTAAACAGGCGGTCAAAAATTGACCGCCTGTTTTTCTTAAAAATATGTCGATTAGGTATTGACAAATTCCGATTTTACGTTATAATAACTCTTGCGCTTAGCGGATTTGTGTAATGGTAGCACACCGGACTCTGACTCCGTTTGTGAGGGTTCGAATCCTTCATCCGCTGCCAAAAGCAACTCACCATTGCCGGTGGGTTGCTTTTTTATTTGCCGCTTGGCACCAGAACCCGAACAAAACAAATCAAATCAGCGCACGAAGTGCCGAAGGCGCTTCGAGGGTTCGAATCCTTCATCCGCTGCCAAAAGCAGTTCACCGGTTTCGGTGAGCTGCTTTTTTATTTGCCGCTTGGCACCAGAACCCGAACAAAATAATTCAAATCAGCGCACGAAGTGCCGAAGGCGCTTCGAGGGTTCGAATCCTTCATCCGCTGCCAAAAGCAGTTCATCGGTTTCGATGAGCTGTTTTTTTATTATGGATCGCATTTTCCGCACGGGAAATACCCGGCGGCAATTGCCTCGTCGCGCGTTTGAAACCATAAGCGATTATCCTCAGATATGCGCGATGCCGACGAGCATGACGGCAGATGAAACTTATCCGACCTGCTGCTTGCCTCATAAGCGCCCTGAGCCTGCGCAGGAGCCGACGGAGCGAGCGTTGGGTCAATACTTGGTTCCGGTGCCTCAGTGCCCTTCACCGGGCTTACGGTGACATGCACTTCGCTTATCTTGTCATCCCGTACAGTGTCGGATGACAATGCAAAGCCCACAGCAGACGCTGCAAATATGCAGCAGCATATAACGGCTTTTCCAATGTACGCTTTCCGGCTCTTTATCGCTGCAAGCACAAATAACATAACAGCGGCAGCGACGGCGGTTATTGAAATGGCTGCAAATAATATCTTCATGGGAACATAATATATCCGCATGTAAAATATGTCAACATTTCCGTGCAAAAAATGCTTTCCTTTCGGAAAGCATTTTTCATATCAAGTGTTCTATCAAGTGTTCTGCTCTTTTATGCTGCGGTTTATAATGCGCATCTCGCCGATTATGAGAATTGCGACAGTCACGGCCGCAAGGCAATCGCCAATGGGGCCTGCGTACAGCAGACCGTCAATGCCCATGATGCCCGAAAAAATGTATGCACAGGGCAGGAAGTAGAGCAGCTGCCTTGTAAGCGTGCAGACCATAGCCTTTGTCGGCTTGCCGATAGACTGGAAGAAGATACCAGAGGGAATAAGAAAGCCGACGAGGAAGATAACACCGAGGAAGATGTGGAAGCACTTGAGGGCAAACTCGTTGTACAGTTCGTTCTCCTGTCCGAAAATATTGATAATTTCCTGGGTGAAGAACTGGAAGCAAGCCCAACCGATCACACCCACGATAAGACCTACGATGATAGTTCTTAGATATGTTGCCTTAACGCGGTGAAAGTTTTTCGCGCCGTAGTTGTAGCCGACGATGGGCTGACTTCCGATGCCGAGACCGACCATAACGCTGATGATGATGGAGTTGACCTTCATTACTATGCCGAAAGCGGCGAGAGGGATGTCCGGACCATAAATGCTTTGTATGCCGTATTTTACGGTTAGATTATTTACGCAAATAACTACTATGGTCGAGCCAAACTGCGTGAAAAAGCTCGAAATACCAAGCGGCAGAAATGAAAACAGAGTGTTTTTTCTGATAATGGCGTATTCGCGCTTAAATTTGATGCCCTTGAGACGGGGTATGTATACAACCGCGAGCACGAAGTTGAGTATCTGGCCGATTATCGTTGCCCAAGCCGCGCCTGCAACGCCCCAGCCGAGGCCGAGCACGAACCATGCGTCGAGCACAACGTTCAAAAGACAGCCGGATATGTTCGATATCATGGCGTAGCGCGGATTGCCCTGCGCGCGGATTATGCTGTTTACCGTCATGCTTATGCACACAAACGGTATGCCTATAAGGGTTATCCGAGCGTATTCCGTCGCGTATCTGAAAGTTTCTTCCGCGACCTTTGCGCCGCCGCAGAGATTGAGCACCGGCGTGAGCAGAAGCTCCATCGAAAGCGTTATAAAAAGACCGGCCAGCAGCGATATCGTGATACCGTTGCCCATCGTGCGCGCGGCCTCGTCATAGTTTTTCTGCCCGAGCTTCAGGCTGAAATACGCAACGCAGCCGTCGGCGATAAGCGTGCCGATCGCCATTGCGATTGTAACAAGGGGGAAGGTAAGGTTTGTTGCGGCGTTGCCGTACATGCCGACGCCCTGGCCGATGAATATCTGGTCAACTATGTTGTATACAGAGTTTACGACCATCGACGCTATAGCCGGCAGAGAAAACTTAAGCATCAGCTTGCCGATAGATTCGTTTTCAAACATGGCAAGCGAATTGTTCTGGTTCATCATATCACCTGTATCTGATCTAAAAATTCAAACGGGGATGATTATAGCATAGTATATATGTATTGTAAATGTATATAAAATTAACATTTAAAATTTGTATACAATGCATCAAAATTACTCCTCATGAGCCTCACGAATGAACTGGTTTATCGAAGCGCCGAGCAGGATTATGTACATGCACCAGTACATCCACAAAAGCGAGATCACGATCGTTGCAAGACTTCCGTAGGTCGAGTAGTTTGCGTAGCGTATAAAAAGCGAAAACAGCCATGTAAACAGAAGCCACATACCCGCTGCTGCGGCAGCGCCGGGGATGAGGTGCAGGATCTTAATTTTAATGCCGGGAACGCCCTTGTATATCGCAATAAAGACAATTGCCAGTATTAAAAACGCCACGACGAATCTGAATTTCAGCAAAAGCGACAGAGCCGGTGATATTGCCGGCAGATGGATGTTTATAAGACCATATATCTCCTTGCTGAATACCATCAGAGCAAGAACGATTATAGCAATGGCGATCATTCCGACAGTATAGAAGCATGCAATAACGGTGCGTCTGAAAAACGATGAGTATTTAGGCGAGTGGAAGATATCCTCAATGCCTCTTATCAGTGTAAAAAATGCGCGGCTTGAAAGCCATATTGTAAACAATATTGAAAGCGGAAGAACAGCGCCGGAGGCAAAATATATATCAGCGACGACCGATTCGATTATTGCTTGCAGAGCATCGGGCATATAGCGTTCAACGGCGTCAAACAGCGTTTCCTGTGAAAGTCCCGTGTAAGGGATTATCGCCGTGAGCAGCGCGACAAAAGGAACGAGAGACATAAACATATAAAATGCACTTGCCGCAGCATGGGCGTTTATGTTGTCCTCGCTTATCTCGGTCATGAACTTATTTATAGTGTTGAAGAACTTTTTCATAGAACCTCATGAAATTACCGCCCACAAGGACGGTAATTTTTCAGCATATTAAAGTAAGCCTATCGGCAAGATTGGCAATTTCGTGCTTTTCCGAGCCTTTGCCGAGTTCGCCGTCGAGCGACCAGTCAAGTCCCTCGGGCGAGCTTATCTTCACGGAATCGGCCTGGAAAAAGTCGAGAAACGGCGAGGAATAATCCTGCGTGAAAACGCCGATCAAAATGTTCTGGAAATCAATAAGTGTCCTCGGCTCATGAACAAGGAGTATCTCAAATTTGCCGTCGCCGGTGTCAACAACGGTTTTTGGCAGCGTGATGGTTCCTGCGACCGATGTCGAATTGCATACGGCGCCGAAAATATAATCACCCTCACATGTGAATTCGCCCACGTCAAGCTTCAGATGATGAGCCTTGATCTTTGGCAGATCCTTCACGGCGTCGAGCAGGTACGCCGAGTGCCCGAGCATGTTCTTAAGGTTCTGCGGCGTCGTGTACGACAGCCAGGAGAACGCGCCGAACGCTGCAACATAGGAAAAATACTGATCTCCGAACTTGCCGATGTCGATCTTTTTGGGCTTTCCGGAAATTATGTTCTGTGCGGCCTCGAGCATGTCGGAGGATATGCCGTGGCAGGCTGCAAAATCGTTTGTGCTGCCGGATGGAATATATCCGAGCGGAGTGCGGCAGTCGCCGCGGATAATGCCGGTTATGATCTCGTTGAGCGTACCGTCGCCGCCGATGCAGACGATCAGGTCAAACTCATTGCCGTAAAGCTGCGCAAACTGCGTTGCGTCGCCGCTTTTGCCGGTCGGAAAAACCGTCACAGCATAGTCGCCTTCGGAAAAAATTCTTATTATATCGGGCAGAAAACGCAGGGAAGTGCGCCGCCCCGAAACCGGATTTATAATAAGCAGAAGTTTTTTTAACTGGGAAAAGGTTTTCATCAGAATAATACTCCGTTAAGATCAGATGATTCCTGCGATCAGAAGGCAGAAGTAAGCCGAGGGAATAGAGAACAGCAGGCTGTCAACTCTGTCCATAACGCCGCCGTGACCGGGAATGAGATTGCTGTAGTCCTTGAGACCTGCCATACGCTTTATAAGCGATGCGGCAAGATCGCCGACCTGGCCGAAGCTTGAGCATATCAGCGCAGTGAGCGTGCAGCCGAGGATATTGACATTAAACCACTGCTTTAGCACGAAGAATAGTATAACGCCTGCAACAACGGCACTTATTGCGCCGCAGACGCTGCCCTCAACGGTTTTGTTAGGGCTTACCTCGGGCGAGAGCTTGTGCTTGCCGAATCTTTTGCCGCCGAAAAGCGCAAAGCTGTCGCACACCCAGGTGGATATGCATGCTATCGCAAACACGGGGATCCATACGCTGCTTTCCATAAGCGCAAGCTTGCAGACGATAACGAACGGTACTATCGGATACGCAAGAACGCCCAGCGTCGCAAGCGCACCGGCGCCACGGATCTTTTTCGAGACGATACCGGCGGTCATAGCCGCAAACACGGCAAGGAAAAACGTTATCTCGAATGCCAGAGCGTCGGCATTGAACCACAGCTCCGCCACGGTTGCAACGCAGTAAGCGTACAGTATCCACGGCTGGCATACGACGTTTTTGTATCCGATGGCGCGGCAAGTCTCCCACACGGCCATTATCATGGCAGCCAAAAGGAACAGCGCCCTCGTCACGGGACCCAATGCAAAGCATGCAACTACCAGTATTATCAGCACCGTTGCCGAAATAACTCTTGTTTTCAAGTTACTGACCTTCTTTCGTGAAATGTGCAAAATTAATACCTAATATAACATATTAATGCGCCTTCTACAACAACAAATGGTTGCAAATCATGCAAAACGGCATATATTGAAAAATTTTTCTTGTAATTTTCGCAAAAAAATGTGATACTTTATCCAATAATCCGTCTCTATAGTTGGAAGATAGGAGATTATTTTGGACGATCGGCGTATTGTTGAGCTTTTTCTGAATCGTTCGGAAGAAGCCTTGCTACAAATAGATATTAAATACGGCCGCTATTGTCACCGCGTGGCATTCAACGTACTCGGAAACGCTGAGGACAGCGAGGAGTGCGTCAATGATGCCTATATGAGGGTGTGGGGCAGCATTCCGCCAAACGAGCCGAGCTCACTTTCGGCCTATGTCGGCAAGATAACGCGCAATATCGCGCTCGATAAGCTGCGGCAGAAAAACAGCTCAAAGCGCGGAAACGGCGAGGTGCCGGTGCTGCTTGACGAGCTTGCCGAGTGCGTTTCCGGCGCTGACGAGCTTGAGCGCAGGCAGGACTCGGCGGAGATAATCGATGCGCTCAACGGCTTTCTCGAAACGCTCAGCGCGACAGAGCGCGGCGTTTTCATGCGGCGATACTGGATGATGGAGCCGATAGCGGATGTTGCCGCACGGTATGACATATCAGTTTCAAAAACAACAACAATGCTTTTCAGGCTGCGCGGCAGACTGAAAAAACATTTTATGAAAGAAGGTATATCTCTTTGAAGAGCGATGACTTGCTCAGACACCTGGGCTCCGTAAAAGATGAATATATTGAAGAGATAATGACCGAAAGCGTCAGATCGGCACGCCGGCGCTCGGGGAAGCGGAACGCCGTTGCCTCGATCGCAGCAAGCCTAGCGATAGTAATACTCGGAACGGCTGTGATGGCGTCAAACGGCGCTAACGTTGAAAAGGACGAGATGTCTCTTGACGGCAGCGTTCAGAGCATTCAGATGGCGCGCAACAGCGTTATAATGATCGACGTTAACCCGAGCATCCGCATTGAGGTAAACGACCGAGACACCGTTGTTGCCGTTGAAGGATTAAACGACGATTCAAAGCCCGTGCTCGAGGGACTTGAGCTTAAAGGCAAGGACTATAAGACCGCCGTTTCCGAGATCGTGACCTCGCTTCAGGAAAAAGAGTATATAACGAACCTCAAAAACTCCATTCTCATAAGCGTTGCAGCGCCGAACGACGATATGTCGAAGGAAATACTCTCCGGCGCTGTCGAAACCGTCGAAGGCATTGACAAAGCCATTGATTACGGTCTGTCGATACTCAGCCAGATAGTAAGCCTTGACGATGCGGCAGAGGCAACGGCCGAAAAGTATGGCATATCGGAAGGCCGTGTTGATATCATAAACAAATTCGTTGCCGAGCACAGCGACTACAGCTTTGACAAGCTTGTTGAGAATAATATTCAGCTTCTTAATCAGCTGTTTGAGTATATCGGACTTCCCGAGGGAGTTGAGCGTATCGGCGCCGTTGCCGGCGTTGTTCCGTCCGAGTACGAGGAAAAGCTCAATCTCAGCGAGCTTAGCTGCGATGAGCTTATAAGCTTCACGAGCGCTATCAGTGATTTTTACGATAAGCTCAGCGAGTACTACAGTCCCGGTGACGTTGCCAAGCGCATCGGCTATGAGTTCAGCATTGCCGAAAGCAGCTCGGAGGACGGCAAAAAGCTCTGGGCTGTACTGGCCGAGAGCCTTACAAAGAACATCGGCAACCACGGCGCTATCATCAGCATCGGCCAAAGCACCGTGACCGATTGGATAAATCAAAGCGAGATAGGAAGAGTCATAAAGCATATCGCGACCGCGATCATACCTGCTGCCTGACATCATTCCTAACCATATACTAAAGCCCACATTACAGAAAACATCAGGAGCAAACGCTCCTGATGTTTTTTAGACTGCAAAAAACTATTCTGCAAATGAAAGATAATAGAGTAGCAGGGGAGCACGAGGGGGCAAAGGCCCCGCTCGTAATCAGATTATAGCCATCAAAAATGTCCGGTACGGACTTTTTGACGAGCGTAGCGAGATTTTTCGTGAAAACTTGTTTTCACAAAAAATGTGGCGTGTTTTCAGCGTGCAAAAAAGTCACAGACTTTTTTGACACGCTGAAAACATCAGGAGCAAACGCTCCTGATGTTTTGTTTTTATGACCACAATATATACGCATCCTGCACGGGAGGCGACACAATACGGTTGAAAACGACAAAAAAATGTGATATAAAAACTATGTAAAATCAAAAAGCCTGTGATATGTTAGGCAAAAAAGGAACGAAATAATGTCAAAGATGAAGTATAAGATCGCACTTGCGGCAGCAGCGGTGCTGCTGCTCGGCGGCGTAATATACATATACTTTGCCCACTATGCGCCGTTTAAGCCCGATCAGCCTCAAACGCTGAGCGCTTGGTATGTAAATGATGATGCCATGTGGTCGGGCTTTAACGCCATGTGCGGCGAGTATAACGAAACAAACGGAGCGGATTGCGGCATAACGATAAGCGCCAAGGCCTTTGATACGCAGGCTCAGCTTTACGAAAGCGTGTGCTCGGCGCTTGAAAACGGAGGCGAGCTTCCGGACATCCTCGCCTGTGATACGGACTTTGCCGCGTATCTCGATGATGAGGGCAGGCTTGCGGATATGGATAAGTATTTCGGAAGCTGGGAGACCTCGGGCTATGATAAGACCATGACGGCTGCGGCAAAAAGCTCGAAAGGACTCTCCTCGGTTCCCATAGCGGCCGAAACGAATGTTTTTATAGTAAACACCGATATGTTTGCCGACTACGAGGCGATATCGAGCTTTGAAAAGCTATGTTCGGTCGCAGATGAGTATTATAAACGCACTTCCAAGAGCTTTTTCACGATATCGGATTACTCACTGTTTTTCCGTGATGCCGTTGCGCAGCTCGGAGAGAGGTTTGACGGAGTAAGTCCCCATGACACTGACAGCGATAATTGCAAGTATATTTATAAGATCCTTGCGGAAACGGCATATGACCGGGGCTTCACTTCCTCGGGCGGAGAGGCAGCAAGAAAGCTTGCCGACGGCGAAATTGCAGCAGCCGTTGTGTCCTCGGCCGATCTCATGCAGTATGCAGATAAGCTCAGCGGCGGCGAGTTTGAGTTCGTGAGCTTTCCTTATATGAAGGACGGCAAGCCTGCATATACGCAGAAGGTCACGGGAATGACGATACTTGCATCGGATAAAACTCACGAAAAGTCCGCCGTTATGTTCCTGCGCTGGTTCACCTCGCAGAGCGTAAACAGCAGCTTCGTCGGCGATTCGGGCTATCTTGCCGCAATAGGCAAAGAAAGCTCATCCTCGGGCTTTGCCCTTTATGATAAGCTTATGGATGCAGTCGAAACAATGCGCAAAAAGGGCGACAGCACTACGAGAGCGGCCAGCGCAGAGTATTCGGTAAACAGCAGAAACTTCGACAGTGTCCTAAATACGATAATGAATTCACTAAACTAAAATATAAAGAGGTGCATGAATTATGGAAGGCTTCAGAGTACTGGAGATCAAAAAAAGCGTATTTGAAAATAACGACAGGGAAGCGGATAAGCTCAGACAGGAGCTGAAAAAGGAAAAAACATTCCTCCTCAACCTCATGTCGTCCCCCGGCTCGGGCAAGACTACCACGCTCAAGGCAACTATTGCGGCCTTGAAGGACGAAATGCGCATCGGCGTAATGGAAGCGGATATAGACTCCGATGTTGACGCGCACACGATCGCCGAGACCGGCGCGAAGGTCATCCAGCTGCACACCGGCGGCATGTGCCACCTGGACGCCGGCATGACCAAGCAGGGTCTTGAAGGACTCGGAACCGAGAACATTGACTTTGCGATACTCGAAAACGTCGGCAACCTCGTATGCCCGGCCGAGTTTGACACGGGCGCCGTCAAAAACGCGATGATCCTCTCCGTTCCCGAGGGTCACGACAAGCCCCTTAAGTATCCGCTTATGTTCTCGATCTGCGATGTGCTCCTCGTCAATAAGATCGACGTCATGCCGTACTTTGACTTTGATCTTGATAAGTGCAGAGAGTATGTCAAAAAGCTCAATCCGAACATAACCATCATCCCCATATCCGCAAGAACCGGCGAGGGCATCGACGAGTGGGCAAATTGGCTGCGCACTCAGGTCGCCGAGTGGAATAAGTAACGTGTAAATAGAAAACAGCTTCACCGATTTTTCGGTGAAGCTGTTTTTTTGAGCAAGTTGTGCATTGCGTGATCATACACTTTTGCAAAAATGTAAAAATATCTTACAGAAATATTTGCTATATGATACTGTATTAATAACAGAATACTGTTATAACTCTTTCATCCCCAAGCAAATACGCCCTAACTTTAATTACAATGGAGGTATTTACTATGGAAAACAGAAAAAAGCGCCCATGGTGGGCATTCGTTATTCTTTTCTGTCTGGGTGGGGTGAGTTATTTGGCGCAGGTGTACGGCGGTGGGCCGATGTTACCTCCTGTTACAATATACGGAATATGGTATCTGTATATTCTTCCTGTTCTCGGCGCCGCCGTTCTGGCGATGGTCGGCATAAAGCGCGGCAGATATGATTACCTGATGCTACTTGTTTTTGAACTGCTGCTTCTTGCGTGGTTTTTTGTTCCCGAGATTATACGAGCCGGCGGATTTTTCACCCCGTTTGAGCTGCCCATTTGGTTTGCCGTGCTGGTTCTTTCCCTCCCGGCGATCGCAGCGTTTATTCTGAGCGGAATAACGTATTTTATTACAAAAATGGCGGCAAGAAAGAAAAACGCGTAGAAAAAATCCGCGCCGGTTAGGCGCGGCGAATGATACAGCCCATAAATATGAGATCAGCTTCACCGATTTTTCGGTGAAGCTGATTTTTTGCTGTTTACATCACGTCGGCTCGTAAGCCTTGCCGATGGGATTTCCGTCCGCGTCAAAGTCGATGCACTCCATAAGCTGCGGATCAACGTGGCTCTGGCGCTTTATCGTCATTCCGACGCCCTGATTGTTGAACACCCAGATATAGTTGTTCCAAACGGTGGGGTCTTTCTTTCTGAAAACCGTCGTCTCGTTTATGCGGCAGAACTTGGCTCTGCCCTCGGCAGTGTCAAGCAGATCTCCCTCACCGGTGAAAAACAGCTCGTCGCTGTATTCATAGCCGTCCTGCTCCTCGATCTCTTTTTTCAGATCGATCTTTTCTTCGTTTGTCATGGCATAGCCTCCGATGGATTTTTGCTAATTGTATCACGATATGCATTTGCTTGCAAGTGGAAAAGGCCGGGAGCGGCTTAGGTGCTGCCGATATTTAATAACTATTTATCCTGTTTGTGTTGACCCGGATAAAAAAAGTTGGTAAAATAAATATATTAAAATTAATAATAAACAAATCGGCTGCTGAGCGGCTGTATATCGGACAGAGGTGTTTTTGTGTATAAAACTATTATTGTTGAGGATGACCTTATGGTCTGCTCCATCCTCGAAAAGCAGCTCGGTAAATTTACCCAGCTCAAGCTCGAGGGAGACTTTCGCCGATGCGGCGATGCGCTTGAGTATCTGCGGCAGAAGCCCGACGGCGCGGATCTTGTGGTGCTCGACTATTTCATGCCCGGCATGAACGGCATCGAGTTTCTTGCGGAGCTGCGGAAATTTAATATTGACATTCAGGTGATCATGATAACCTCGGCCGACGATTATCAGGTCATCCGTTCTGCCATGTGCTACGGAATATGCGACTACATACTCAAGCCGTTTAACTCCGCGCGCCTTGAAAAGGCGATAGCGCGCTTTGACACGGTAATGAAGCTTGTAAAAACCACCCATGTCTGGACGCAGGATAAGGTGGATATTCTGCTCTGCCCACACAGAAATTACAACACCGATCAGCAGACTGTAGCCGGCGTGCCGAATCCGGGTAAGATAAACAAAACAACGCTCGAAACCGTGCGCGGCTTCATGCGCTCAAGGGTCGGCATAAAAATGCCGCTTACCGAGATAAGCGACGGGCTTGGCCTGTCAACGGTCACCTCGCGCAGATATCTTAAATACATGCACTCTCTCGGAGAGGTTGACATAACACTTGACTGCAAGACCGGCGGACGCCCGTCGGAGATATTTGAGTATAAGGAGACGGCAAATGGCTGAGCTTAGATTTGCATATGCCGCTCGCGGATATGACTATGCCGGCGCGATCGAGCGCGTAGCCGGAGACGAGGAGCTTCTGCACAGCCTGCTTGATATGTTTGCCGCTGACGAGAGCTTTTTAAAGCTCATGTCCGCGCTGGATGCGCACGATGCACTTGAGGGCTTTCACGCCGCGCATTCGCTCAAGGGCAGCTCCGGCATGCTCGGCATGACCGGCCTATTTGAGGCGATGAAGCTCATAACCGAGCCGCTGCGCAGCGGCGATGCGGAAAAAGCGCTGCAATACCGCGCCAAAGTCGAACACGAGTATGCAGCAGCTGTGGGCATGATAGAATGCCTGTAATGCTTATCGGTGCGGCGGCGTTTTTGCTTATGCTGCTGGGCGATGTAAACGATGCTGTGTGGCACAAAGGAGCGCTTCGCCTGTTCTTTCCCATTGGATTTGTGCTGCTTGCGGCAGCAACTGCGCTGAGGCTTGATTATTCAGGCATTGATGCCGCGTGGTGCGCCGTTTCGGGCGCGTTTCTGCTCGTGCTTTTGTATGTGCTGTTCGGCTCGTTTTCGGTGAAGGACGCATATGTGCGTCAGGATAGCGGACGCCGGGTGTATGACAAGGGCTTTTACGCTTTGTGCCGCCATCCGGGAGTGCTGTTTTTTGCGGGACTTTATGCTTCGCTGCACTATGCTTTCGCCCTTCCGTGGCCGGATGCCGCGCTGTACAGTGCGCTCAACCTTCTGCTTGCGTCGGCAGAGGATAAGTGGTTTTTCCCACGCTCCATCGGCGGATACGATGAGTATAAAAAACGCGTTCCGTTTCTCATACCCACATCCGCCGGAATAAAAGAGATCTTTAAAAAATAGTTTTTTGGATGAAGATATGACATTTCAACAGAAACTGCGGAAGTTCAGCAAGCAGCAGCTATGGAACGAATACTGCGGCTACCTGGAGCTTAATATAAAAGAATATATGTACATCCAGCGCAGGCTCATGCAGGAGCAGATTAACTCGTGGTGCGCATCCGACCTCGGCCGGCACATATACAAAAATTCCGCGCCCGAGAGCATAGAAGAGTTTCTGCACAGCATGCCGCTGACAGGCTATGCCGATTATGCCGAGGTGCTGTTTCGCCGCGATCCGGACACGCTGCCCGAAGCGCCGGTAATATGGATAGAAACCACATGGGAGGGCGGACTGCGCCCGATAAAAATAGCGCCGTATACGCGCAGCATGCTTGATTCCTATAAGCACAATATCATGGCCATGGCGATGCTCGTATCCGGCCACGGAAAGGCCGACTTCAACATTCGCCCGGGGCATAGATTTCTTTACGGCGGCGCGCCGCTTCCGTATGAAACGGGGCTTATACCGAGCCTTATGAACGAGGAAATGCGCTTTGAGTGGCTGCCCGACAGCGACGAGTATTCCGACCTCAGCTTCAGCCAGCGCATGAAAAAAGGCTTCAAAATGGCCTTTAACGGCGGCATTGACTATTTCTTTGCCATGGGCAGCGTTGCAAACTACATAACCGAAAATTTTGACAAACAGATATCCTCGGGCGGCGGTGGGGGAGTGCAGATATCCCCGGTCATTGCCGCGCGATACATAAAGACAAAATACAATTGCCGCAAAGAGCACAGAAAGATCAGGCCTTCCGATCTTTTTAAGATCACGGGCTTTGCCTGCACGGGAACGGACGGTAAATGCTATAAGGATAAGCTTGCCGCCGCGTGGGGCGTAACTCCTGTTGAGGTCGCGGCAGGCACGGAGTCGACCTGCGTCGGCTGCGACACATGGGAGCAGCGCGGCATGGTGCTGTTTCCGGACTCCTGCTTTTATGAGTTCATCCCCGAAAGCGAGATGCTCAGAAATCTTTCAGACCCTGCGTATACGCCGCTGACCTGCCTTATGGACGAGGTCTGCCCCGGCGCAAAGTACGAGATAGTAATAAGCGTTCTGCACGGCGGCGCATTTATGCGCTATCGCATCGGCGATGTTTACAGATGCACGGAGGTTGATAAAGCGACAGGGGTGCCGCGCTTTACCTATGTTGACCGCATACCCACGGTCATAGATATAGCCGGCTTTACGCGCATAACCGAAAACTCCATATCCGAGGTCATACGCATGTCCAAGCTCGGTATAGGCGACTGGATAGCTGCAAAGGAGTACGATGAGGACAACACGCCGTTTCTGCACATTTACCTTGAGGTAACGCCGGAGGCGAGAGCAAACGACGTTGTCACAAAGCAGGTGCTCACCGAGCATCTTTCGGTCTATTTCAGGTATTTTGACAGCGACTATAAGGATCTGAAAAAGCTCCTTAATATCGAGCCGCTTCAGATAAGCATACTGCCATATAAAACGATCGAAAGCTTTGAGCAAAAGCAGGGAACAAGGATAAGCCGAATCAACCCCGATCCGCTGTGGCTCAAGGCCATGCTCGGCGGAATAAAGCCAAAGCAGCATACGGAGGCGGATATATGAATGTATCATACATATACATAAATATTGCGGCGTTTTTGTGCTTTGCGCTGATGTTCGTTGCCTTCTGTGCGGCAGAGCGCAGCCGCGAAATGCGCGCGTGGCTCGTGCTGCTGGGCGACCTCGTGCTGTGGACGGGCGGAACGGTGTTCATGCGCCTTCACGTTTTCCCGAGCTACGAGTTCTGGTATTATGTTTCGCTGCTTGCGCTGTTCTCCATAGCTTTTCTGGTGTATAACTACGTTTATCAGTTTGCGAACGTAAAAAACGGGCTTGAGCGCCTTGTGTGGTTTGCCGGCACGGTCATAATCCTCATCGTTTCGGCAACAGGCTTCTTCCTTGCGCCGCCGACGGTGTCGGTTGACGGCAACGGCATGGCCGTGTTCACCTACGCAATGGACTGGAAGATCGGTATTCCGACGGTGTTTTTCATGCTCATCGTCGGCTCCATCATAAAGCTTTTTCGCAGAATACTTGACACGAAGGGCAAAAAAGCGCCCGGTGTCAGCGAGCTTATCATAGGCTGCTTCCTGATGGCGATCGGCAACATCGTGCAGATACTTCCGGGCAACACCTTCCCGTGGGACACTCTGTTCGGCCTTGCCTTTGCGGTGCTGTTTATCCGCTCGCTGTATAAGCGCAGAATGTTTAATACAACGCCGGTCATTTCAAGCAGCATACTCATGCTCGTTTCGGCCGCGATGTGCGTCGGCGTTGCCGCACTGTTTTTCGAGAAAACGGTTGAGCTGTTCAGAAAAATCGGCGGCCATCTCGGAAATCCCGGGATCGAAGCGTTTCTGTTCCTGGCGATCATACTGTTTGTCGCCATATCCGCATTCCGCAAGCTGCTCACGTCTATCTTCTCGGATGAAGAGCGGCAGGGCAGCCGCATAAAGCAGTACAGCGACAGTATTTCCAAAACGCTTGATATCGACAGCATTCTGCGCCAGACTGTCAAGGTCATAAAAAATGAGATACATGTAGATCAGCTTTACATATGCCTTCTGCAAAACGGAAAATATGTTCCGATGTGCAGCGCGATGCCGCTAAAGCCTGCGGCGTTTACGATTGCTGCCGATCATCCGTGCGTAAAATACTTTGAAGGCGACGGTTCAGGCAAAAATCATATAGTAATTAAGGAATTTGAAACCGATCCGCTGTATAAATCAGTGTGGGGCAGCGAGCGCGAGCTTTTTGCAAGCTACGGCATATCCTGCATATGCGCCCTCAAGGACGGCGGCAGCGTTGTCGGACTTCTGCTGCTTGCGGATAAGGAAAAGGGCGTGGGCTACACCTATTCCGATTTCTCGTTTTTGAGCACGGTTTCTGCAATAGCGTCTATCGCCATCAAAAATGCGGCTTTGTATAAGCAGGTGGCCGAGCGAGAGCATCTTTTCTCAAGCATGACGGCGTTTATCCCTAATGTCATTTTAATAAAGCCCAAGGGTGAGAGCAGATATTGCTTTGTCAGTGCAAACACAGAAAAGGTGCTCGGGCTCCCGGCAAGCTATTTTACCGGGCGCTCCGCTGTCCGTACACTCAGAGAAAACGTTGATGTAGAGACCGCGGATGAGGTAATAAAGGCGCTTTCAGAATCCGACGGCAGCGGCGGATATACGGTCGATATCCCGTTTAAGACCGGCGACGGCAGGGATATCACGCTCCGATGTGCGTTTTCTCCGATCGTAACGGGCGGAGTGAAATCGCACTATGTCTGTGTTGCAACGGATATAACAAGCGATATCGACGCTCAGCTTCTTCTGCGCAATTCAGTTGAGCTTGCGCAGGACTCCAGCCGCGCAAAGGGCGAGTTTTTGTCGCACATGTCGCATGAGATACGCACACCCATGAACTCCATAGCCGGGCTTACATATCTTGCACGCGAGATGGTCGGCGAGGGCCGCGATGACGAGCTGCGCGATTATCTTAATCAGATCGACCAGTCGTCCCAGTATCTGCTCAGCCTGCTGAACAATATCATGGACATGAGCAAGATCGAAAGCAGCAAGTACGAGATAAACGCAAAGCCGTTTAATATCTCGTCGGTACTCGACGAGGTCTATTCCGTGTTCAGCGCAACTATGAGCACAAAAGGCATAAAGCTTACTATAAATTCTGACGCAGTAACAAGTCCTGATGTTATCGGCGACGAGATATCGCTTCGGAAGATACTCAACAACCTTTTGTCCAACGCAAATAAGTTTACAAGATCCGGCGGCAGTGTAACGATTTTTGCCTCACAGAAGCAGATGAATGAAAAAGCGGCTATCCTGCACCTTGAGGTCGCCGATACAGGAGTCGGCATAAGCGAAGAATTTATCGGCCATCTGTTCGAGCCGTATACGCAGGAAATGAGCGAAAACGGCGGCAGAGCGGCCGGAAGCGGCCTCGGAATGGCAATATGCAAGAGCATGATCGACCTCCAGGGAGGAAGTATATCCGTGCGCAGCAGACTCGGCGAGGGTACGACATTTTATGTCGATATCCCGTATTCGTTCGGCAAAGCCGCTGTCAAAGAAATTGAGGCGGTCGATTGCTCTGCGATTAACGGGCGCAGGATAATGGTCGTTGACGATGTTGCCATCAACACAACTATCACTTGCCGCTTGCTCGAAAGGCACGGAGCCGTCGTCGATTGTGCCGAAAACGGAAGGGAAGCGACTGAGCTGTTCGCCTCAAAGCCCGATTATTATTACGACTGCATCCTCATGGATATCCAGATGCCGGAGATGAACGGCATAGAGGCGGTCTCGCGCATCCGTGCCTCCGGCAAGCGATACGGGCCGACGGTGCCGGTGCTCGCGATGACGGCCGATGCGTTTATAAACGAGCAGGGCGGAGCTTTGAGCGATTTCTCAGGCTATATCATAAAGCCCGTAAAGCCGGATGAGCTTTACGCAAAGCTTGCCGGCATATTTGAAAACCAGCGAGGTATCCATGCTTAAAACACTATTCAAAAAAGGGCAGACTGCGGCCGAAGCGGTCTGGAACAGCAAGTATTATCTGCCGTTTCTGCTGCTGACGGAATTTATCGCAGTGTTCTGCGATGCGGCGCTTGAGTGCATGTATTTTTATGTGTTCCTATGCGTCGTATTCATGATATTCTCAGATGATCTTCTGTCCATCATTCCGACCGTCATGTTCACACTTCTGACTTCAGTGTCGTACTACAAGGATTTTTCCGTGCTTACGCAGTACATGTGGTATGCGATAGTGCCGTTTGCCCTCGCGCTTTTGTTTAACCTTATTTATTACCGCCGAAAAATCGTTTTCGGCAAGCTCACATATCCCTATATTGCCGTTTCGGCGGCGCTTATCATCGGAGGTGTCGGAGTAATATCCGCAGATGATTACTTTGAGCCTATTGGGCTTTACTACACTCTCGGTCTCGGCCTCGGTCAGTTTGTGCTCTATCTGATCTTCCGATCGCGGCTCGAGAATGAGTGCAGCTATGACCGCGTCGAGCGCGTTGCCCGAATCCTGTACACCGGAGGACTTTTGTTCGTTGTCGTGGTCCTTGGATTTTATATTCAGAACCTGGATAAATTTATAGAGAAAGGCGGAGTGCTGTTTTTCAAGCAGCGCAACTTTGTCACAAGCGTTTTCCTCATGGTCATACCCATGATATGCATCCTTGTCCGCCGCAGCAACCTGTATCTTATCGGCACGGTGCTTATGTACATTGCAATGATAATGACCGGCTCGCGCAGCGGACTTCTGTTCGGCTCGTTTTTGCTTCTGGTGTGTCTTGCATACATTTATATTAAAAACAAAAAGTACCGCCGATTTTACAATTGGCTTTTCGGTGTGTCTATTGTAGTGATTGCCGCGCTTGCTATCGCGTTTTTGCCGCAGCTTTACGCCGCGCGTATTGAAAACGCCGCCGTCGGAGACAAAACGCGCCTTGAGTTCATAAAGCTCGGCGTTGAAAATTTCCTGTCGCATCCCATATTCGGCATCGGCATAGCCAACATGAAGGATGTCGGTATATTTAAGGCATACGTTCCCGGAAGTCTTATGTTCTATCATAATGCCGTTATCCAGGTCATAAGCTCGATGGGACTCGTAGGCGTTCTGGCCTACGGCTGGATGCTTTTCTCGCGGCTTAAAATGCTGTGGATAGGGCGAAAACGCAAGCGCATTGCCGTTTTTGCGCTGTCTTACATAGGCATAGGCTTAATGAGTATGACGAACCCCGGCATATTCTGCCCGTTCCCGGAGGCGGGACTTTTGACGCTTATGTTTGCAATTGTAGAAAAAGAGGAAGAAAAATATAAAATGGAGGAAGAAAAATGAAAAGAGCACTCAGCATCGTGCTGGTACTCGTGCTGCTCGTCTCAATAGCGCCAATGTCGGTGTTTGCGGCGGATAACGGCTACGATACCATCACAGGCACCGTCATGTTCAACGCGGGACATGATGACATGGAGACGGATCACCCGTGTCCGTTTACCTACAGTGACGGTTACTTTACCGAAACTGCGTATAAGTACAGGCAGGATCTCGCCGCGGTTACCATGGCAATGTGCCTTGCCGCCGGAAACGTCGCCGACCCCGAGCGGTACAAAGAAGGCCCGGCAAATCTCGAGAATTTCTTCGAGCAGATCGGCTTTGAGGACTTCGAGGCGAATGCCGACTTCACGAATCGCCCCGGCCGCAACACCTTCGGCGTTGGTATCGCAAACAAAGAGATCCGCGTAAACGGCGAGAAGTACACCGTTATCGCCGTCGGCCTGCGCGGCTGCGGTTACTACGCCGAGTGGGCAGGGGACCTGAATGTCGGCCTTGAAGGCGAGCACACCGGCTTTGCCATCTGCCGCGAAAAGGCGCTTGCCTTTATACAGACTTACCTTGCCAAGCACAGCGAGATCACCGGCAAAATTAAGATCTGGTGCACAGGCTACAGCCGCGGAGCTGCAGGTGCAAATCTGCTCGGCGGTCTGCTTGACGACATGTATCTCTCCGGCGCTTCCGTCGGCAAAAACGTCACCCTCTCTCCGAAGGATATGTACATCTACACCTTCGAGGCACCCATGGGAGCCGATGCATCCAAAGTCAGCGGCAGAATATACGAAAACATCCACAACGTCATTAACTACAACGACCTCGTCATCCGCGTAGCGCCCGACTGCATGGGCTTTGCGCGCTACGGAGTTGACCACGTTATGCCGTCGGCAAAGCTCGACTCGAACTACGCGCAGCTCAAGGATAGCATGCTCAAGGTGTTCTCGACCTTTGAAAACGCCGGAAAATACCGCATCGACGACTTCAAATACGTCACCGTTACCCCCGGCGCAACTGCCGATAAGATCATTTCGAGCATCCGCGGAGATGTGATGACTCAGGGCGAGTTCCTCGATAAATTCGTCGAGAAGCTCTTCACCGAGGTGTTCACCACCCGTGCCGAGGTCTATGCCGCGCAGGACGATATTCAGGAGCTTGTCCTGCCGCTGATCGGCACCTATCCCGACCAGTGGGAGACCGTCAAGCAGAGCCTTGCCGTCAATGCAAAGGAGAACATGGCGCGCCTGATCTCGTCGCTGATGAAGGGCGAGGACAGCGCCGTGACCGTCGTTGCGGATATCCTGCTCGACACGATGCGCGAGGCCGGCATCACCGAGTATAACGCCCAGCAGGTCAAGGAGATGGTGCGGCCGCTGGTCAAGATGCTCATGAAGCTCGTCTCGGCCTGCCCGGACGAGACTGCCACGCTTCTTTATAACATCGTCGGCATCATGAGCGCGCACTACGGCGAGCTGGGCATGTCCTGGATGCTGAGCATCCCTGCCGACTACATGACCTCGAAGCAGCCGGGCGAGCTGTACGAGCCGCTGCCGTTTACCGACGTCGCCGACGATGCGTGGTACCGCCCCGAGCTTGTCTACGCATACGAAAACGGCCTTGTCAACGGCACGACGGCAAACACCTTCTCGCCGAACGCCATCGTAACGCGCGCGCAGGTCGTAACGGTGCTCTACCGCATGGCAGGCTCGCCCTCAGTCAGCGGCATGAAATGCCCATTTGCCGACAACACCGCCGCATGGAGCCGCGACGCGATCACATGGGCATATAACGCCGGCGTCGCCAACGGCTTCACCGACTCTCGCTTTGCAGGCTCTGCCACCGTAACTCGCGAGCAGCTCGCGGCGTTCCTGTTCCGCTATGCCGACAAGGTCATATCCGGCGGCACGCTCAAAGCGCCCCTGTCATATGCTGACAGCTTCCGCGACGCAGCCTCCGTCAGCGCCTATGCGGTCCCGGCCATGCGCTGGGCGAATGTAAACGGCATCATAAACGGTCGCACCGGCGGTATCCTCGACCCGACCGGCAGCGCAACTCGCGCCGAATTCACCTGCATGATCTCCCGTTTCTCAATGGCGAATTGACGCACCTACCGATACGCATATTTCCGCCATCCCTACCGGAAACTGCATAAAAAACCATAACTGCCTCGCACTGCTTAAGTGCGAGGCAGCTTTTTTGCACCGCACCCTGTAGGGAACAGGCTTGCCTGTTCCGCTTGCCACGGTTTTGCCGGTACTTAAAAATCTATCGCTCGTAGGGAACGGATTCATCCGTTCCGCTTGCTACGGTTTAGTCGGCAGTTCCCGGTCGGGCTGACGCAAATTATGTATCGGCACAATGTAAATCCGCCACTAAGACCCCACCGAGGCATCCGCTGCGCGTCTTGCCCCACCTTCCCTTGGCAGGGGAGGCGAAAAGAACCACACCTTATCACCGCTCACCGCATTGGCTCCCCCTGTCAAGGGGAGCAGTCGGCTTTGCCGACGAGGGGTTGAATTAAAAAATCCACAACCAAAATTGCACAAAGCCGCAAAAAACCGCCAAAAACCGACACCTGTCACCACAATGTAATGACACTGCATGTAAAATTTCGCTTAAAAATCATATTTACTATTGATTTTTTGCTAACTCTTAGTAGAATAAAGCCACGCAATAGTATGCGTTCGCGGCAGGCGATACAATATGTGGTGCTCTGCCGCAGGCGGTGGATTTTTTTAATTAAAAGGAGGAAAAATAATGAATGTAAGAAAACGCGGACTTGCGCTTCTCATGTGCATCTGCATGATCTTCACGCTCCTGCCGTTCTCGGCATTTGCGGATGCGGAAGAGTCATACACTGAGCACAGCGAGACAAACGGCGTTGTCATGGATAAGACCGTTACGCATGTCTCCGATGACACGTATAAGGTGACGCTTGAGCAGTATGTCAAAGGCAGCGTTACCCCAGGCAAGACAACTCCGATCGACGTTGTCCTCGTCCTCGACGTATCCGGCTCTATGGATAAGGGGTTTGGCAAGGGAGACGCTGCTTATGTCGAAGAATACAATCCTGAAAAAAATTCAAATTATACTTATTACATCAAGGATGTAAATGGACGCTACACTGGAGTAAGCTGGTGCTCCAAATGCTACGAATTTACCGACGGCTGTACGTGGTTCTTTGGTCATGTTGCGGGAAATAAGTACACTCCCAAGACCTCTGCCGAAGATACAGCTCTTGGCCGTGTGCAGTTCTTTAGCAGCAATACAAAAATTACCGCTCTTAAATCGGCCGTCAATTCGTTCATTGATATTATTGCCAGGGATAACCCCACAAGTAAAATTGCCATTGTGAAATTTGCGGGCGATAAATCAAATAATATCGGTAATGAAACATATGATTGGGATAACTACAACTACACTCAGATAGTGCAGAATCTGACAGAGGCTAATACAGATGGTGCATCATCGTTGAAGGCTGCGGTAAACGCTCTCACAGCCAGCGGTGCAACAGCGGCTGACTACGGCCTTGAAAAAGCAATTGAAGTATTTGGCGCTGAAAACAAAGTGCCGGCAGACCGTAATCGCGTTGTCATTATGTTCACCGATGGTGAACCGAATCACAGCAACGGCTTTGATGGAAGTGTAGCAAATGATGCAATAGAAAAGGCAAAAACTCTCAAGAGTGAGTCCTACGGCGCATCGGTATACACCATTGGTATTTTCAGCGGAGCAAATGTAGGTACGACGCTTCCTGACAATGATAAGAGTGGGAAAACCAATCGCTACATGCACCTTGTCTCATCCAACTATCCTGAAGCAAGCAGCATGACAGAAATTGGTGACAGCGGAGACGTAACAAAAGGCTTCTACAAAGTTGCAAGCGATGCAAGCACTCTCGGCAATGTGTTTACTCAGCTTGGCGAAGCCATCGGCAAGCCCAGCATTAATCTTGGCAGTAACGCCGTCCTGACGGATAATATCGCGTCTAATTTCAATGTTCCCGAAGATGCCACAGACGTTAAAGTCTACACCGCAGACTATGACGGCAAGAGCAAGACATTTGGCGACAGGGAAGACTTCACCGGCGATGTCAAGATTTCTGGCAATGCAGTCACTGTAAGCGGCTTTAACTACAGCGCAAACTTTGTGTCCGACACCGCACATCCCGGTACGAAAGACTTCGGCAAGAAGCTCATTGTAGAGTTCGAGATCACCGTAGATCGCACTAAGACCTATGGCGGCACTCAGCCGACCAACGCAGGCGCGAACATCAAGCTTGGTGATGATATCGTCGCTTTTGTAGAGAACCCCAAAGTGCCCGTAGCTATTACAAACGGCTTTAAAGCAAACTACAGTGACAGTAAATCCTATGATGGCACAGGCTTTGATGTCAAAGCTGCATTTGAAGAAATGCTTAAGTTGCATGGTCTAACGACTGCCAACAATAAGAACCAGTATGTTGATATCGCCTATGAGGTGAAAATCGGTGGTACAGTCGTCGGTATTTACACCGTCAAAGCTGGTGATAATACCGGAACTTGGAATACCGATGATTTGGTAATGACCGATTCGGCTGTAGGTGATTATATCTACAATGTCACCTGCAAAGTGACCGACAAAAATAATGGTAGCGCAACATACAAAAACGGCGAGGGTGACGGCATCGGCACCATGACGCTCAGCATTATCGAAAATAAAGGACTCACCGTATCCGGCACCGATTACACCGGCAAATATGACGGCGCTTCCCACGGTAAAGCCGCAACGGCAAGTGTTGAAGGTGCTACCATAGAATATAGCATCGATGGCGGAACTACATGGACAACCACCTTCCCCACAGTCACAAACGTTTCCGACAGCACAGAGGTTCAGGTCAAGGCAACAAAAACCGGATATGTCCCCGCAGAAACCACTTATAACCTCACCGTAACTCCGCGCTCCGTTACCATCACCTCAGGCAACGCAAGCAAGATGTATGATGGTACTCCGCTTACAAAGCATGAGGTAACGTATGGTGGAGATAACTTTGCTGCTGGCGAAGGTGCTGATATTACTTACACCGGCAGCCAGACAATAGTTGGCAGCAGTGAGAACACTTTCACCTTCGAGCTTAAAGACGGCACTGCAAAAGAAAATTACAACATTACAACTAATTATGGTGAGTTAAAAGTTACCGATTCCGACAAACTGTCCGTAACTGCGACCGGCTATGATAGCATGTATGACGGACAGACGCATAACGGCAATGTTACTGCAACAGAAGGTGCAACACTCAGCTACAGCACCGATAACGGTGAAACGTGGACAGCAACTGAACCCACTATAAAGAACGTCGGCGAAATTAAAGTCATAGTTAAGGCGTCGATGGCAAACTACAGTGACGCGACGGCAGAGTACACCCTGAAAGTCACTCCGCGCCCCGTTACTCTCACATCCGAAACTGCAAGCAAGCCCTACGACGGCACTCCGCTTACAAAACCTGAAGTTACCGTAACCGGCGACGGATTTGTTGACGGCGAAGTTACGGATATCAAGGCAACCGGCAGCGTAACAAACGTTTCCGAAGGTGAAGTTACTAACAAAATAACATTTGTGCATGGTGATGCATTCAACGCCGATAACTATAATATTGAAACGAGCGAAGGTAAACTCAGCATCACTCCGCTTGCCGTAACCGTAACAGCAAAGGATTACACCAAGTACGTTGGCGAAAAGGATCCTGCATTTGAGGCAACTGTCACTGGAACTATCAATAACGATACGGTAAGCTACACCATAAGCCGCGAAAAGGGCGAGACTGCCGGAACTTATCCGATTACTCCGGCCGGTGCCGTAGCGCAGGGTAACTACACCGTCACTTACAAGGCCGGCACGCTCACCATCAAAGAGCGCCCCTATATTCCCCCTGTCAATCCCCCGATAACCGACAAGATCACGGTCGAGATCACCGGCAACAGCGACAGCGTCGTGTATGACGGCACCGAGCACAGCGTCAAGGACTACACCGTGAAGATCAGCGACTCGCGCTACACCGAGAAGGACTTCACCTTCAGCGGCAAGGCACTCGCAAGCGGCATAAACGCCGGAACTTACGAGATGGGCCTCAAGGCCGATCAGTTCAAGAACACCAACGCGCGCTTCAAGAACGTTGAGTTCATCATCAAGGCAGACGGCGTTCTGACGATCACGCAGCGTCCTCTGACCATCACGGCCGGCAGCGCCGAGGGCATCGCCCCCGTTACCTGCGATAAGTACACGGTCGAAGGTCTCGCAACCGGCGACAAGGTCGATTCCGTCAAGATCACCGGCATCCAGAGCGAGCCGGGCGAGTCCCCGAACGTAGCATCCGACGCGGTCATCAAGAACGCAAAGGGCGAGGATGTCACCGCAAACTACAAGATCACCTATGTTGACGGCGTTCTCAAGGCCATCGAAGTCCTCAATAAGGAGATCCACTTCAACTACGTCATCGGCTACACCGACGGCACCATCCGCCCGAATAACGACATCAGCCGCGCAGAGGTCGCAACGATCTTCTTCCGCCTGCTGACCGACGAGGCACGCGAGCAGTACACGACGACCGCAGGCAACTTCACCGACGTTAAGGCCGGCATGTGGTGCAACCGCGCGATAGCAACGCTTACGAACATGGGCATCATCAAGGGCTACACCGACGGCAGCTTCCAGCCGAACAAGAGCATCACCCGTGCGGAGCTTGCAACGATCATAGCGCGCTTTGCAAAGCTTGACGTCAACACCAAGACCTTCAGCGACATCACCGGCCACTGGGCACAGAAGAACATCGAGCTTGCCGCGGGCAACGGCTGGATAAACGGCTATGAAGACGGCACCTTCCGTCCGAACAACAACATCACCCGTGCAGAGACCTTCGCGATGATAAACCGCGTCCTCGATCGCCAGACCGAGAGCGTATCCGACCTTCTGCCGACGTCCGACATGAACATGTGGAGCGACAATATGAACGAGAACGCATGGTATTACAAGGATGTACAGGAAGCAACGAACTATCATAAGTGCGACCGCGTGGGCGACAGCGTTTACGAGAAGTGGACCGAGAAGGTTCCCGACATCGACTGGGCGTCTTACCAGATCTGATCGCAAAAACCAAAACCTATCACAAGGCAGCTTGTCTGCCTTGTGATTTTTTTGTGCGCGTGGTATAATACCATCGGTTGACAAGGTCAGACACGGTTTTGACGGGCAGAAATACGCCCATACCGCGTCAAGCCCCTTGACAATACGGCAAGTATTCTCTTCGGGTCTTTCCTTGTCTGTCCGCATTTCTGCACCGGCAAAACTGCCTTGCACCTGTCAGCAATGAATTTTCGAGTGATTTTTGTTTTTTGAGGTGCAGGCGGGCTGACGCCCGTCAAGGCGAAAAGGGCAAAAAGCGCCGAAAAGGCACGCTGTCAGGCGTGTTTGCCCTTGTTAACCGATGGTAAAATGATAATGCTATGCGGAGGCTGCCCGATTTGGATAAATTCGTTTTGAAATCTTCATATTCGCCGATGGGCGATCAGCCGGAGGCCATAAACACGCTCGTGCGCGGCATCGAAAACGGCCTTGATGAGCAGGTTTTACTCGGCGTGACCGGCTCGGGCAAGACCTTCACCATGGCGAGCGTTATCGAAAAGCTGAACCGCCCGACGCTCGTGCTGGCGCACAATAAGACCCTTGCGGCGCAATTGTGCTCGGAGTTTCGCGAGTTTTTCCCGGATAACGCCGTGGAGTACTTCGTTTCGTACTACGACTATTATCAGCCCGAGGCGTATATTCCGCATACGGATACGTTTATTGAAAAGGACAGCGCCATAAACGACGAGATCGAGCGCCTGCGCCACAGCGCGACCTCCAGTCTGTTCGAGCGGCGCGACGTTATAGTTGTTGCATCCGTTTCTTGCATCTATGGCCTCGGCGACCCGATCGACTATAAAAAAATGGTCATATCCCTGCGTCCGGGGCAGATGCGCAATTTTGACGAGCTTCTGCGTAAGCTCATCGAGATACGTTACGAGCGCAATGACATTGCATTTGAGCGAAACATGTTCCGCGTCCGCGGCGATACTATTGAGATATTCCCGGCTTATGCAACGGATAAGGCCATCCGCGTCGAGTTTTTCGGTGATGAGGTGGACAGAATAAGCGAGGTGAACGTCGTGACCGGCGCGCCGATACGCTATCTGAACCACGCTGCGATATACCCGGCCAGCCACTATGTCGTTAGCCGTGACAAAATGGCGCGCGCTATCGACGATATCCGTGCCGAGTGCGCCGCGCGCGTAAAATACTTTCAGGATAACGGCAAGCTTCTTGAAGCTCAGCGCATATCGCAGCGCACAAATTACGATATCGAAATGATGCAGGAGCTTGGCTATTGCTCGGGCATAGAGAACTATTCGCGCATAATCTCAAACCGCCCGGCAGGCTCTGCTCCCATGACGCTGCTCGATTACTTTCCGAAGGATTTTCTGCTGTTTGTTGACGAAAGTCACGTCACTCTGCCGCAGGTCAGGGCGATGTACCGCGGCGACCACGCGCGCAAGGAGTCGTTGGTTGAATACGGCTTCCGTCTGCCGTCGGCGTATGATAACCGGCCGCTTAAATTCGAGGAATTTCAGGAGCGCATAAATCAGGCTGTGTATGTCTCCGCAACTCCCGGCGATTACGAGCGCGAAAGGGCAGGGCAGATAGCCGAGCAGATAATCCGCCCGACCGGCCTGCTCGACCCGGAGATATCCGTTCGGCCGATAGAAGGGCAGATCGACGATCTTATAAGCGAGATCAATATACGCATCGAAAAGGGCCAGCGCACTCTGGTAACGACGCTCACGAAAAAAATGGCTGAGGATCTTACCGAATACCTCGGCGCAGCCGGCATAAAGTGCAGATACATGCACCACGATATCGGCGCGATAGAGCGTATGGAGATAATCCGCAGCCTGCGCCTCGGCGATTTTGACGTGCTTGTCGGCATAAACCTCCTGCGCGAGGGACTTGACCTCCCGGAGGTGAGCCTTGTTGCAATTCTCGATGCAGATAAGGAGGGCTTCCTTAGAAGTGAAACGAGCCTTATCCAGACCATCGGCCGCGCGGCACGCAATGCCGAGGGTACGGTTATCATGTATGCAGATACCGTGACGCGGTCGATGCGCCTTGCGATCGACGAGACGGAGCGCCGCCGCGCAAAGCAGGCGGCATATAACGCAGAACACGGCATCGTGCCGAAAACGATAGTAAAAAGCGTTCGCGAGCTTATCGAGATCTCCAGCGAGAGCGAGAAAACTTTGCGCCGTGCCGACGGAGTGAAGCTCACAAAGTCCGAGCGCAAGGAGCTTATCGAAAAGCTCGAAAAGGAAATGAAAGCCGCGGCAAAAATGCTTGAATTCGAGCTTGCGGCTCAGCTTAGAGACGAGATCGTCCGCCTGCGCGGCGAGGTGAAATGATGAAACTTTTGATACTTGACGGAAACAGCATAGTAAACCGCGCGTTTTACGGCATACGCGCCCTCACGGCGCCCGACGGAACGCCCACAAACGGCGTGTACGGCTTCCTTGCCATACTCCGCAAGCTGCTTGACGATGAAAAGCCCGAGGCTGTGTGCGTTGCGTTTGATCTCAAAGCGCCGACGTTCCGGCACTTGAGATACGCCGGATATAAGGCTCAGCGCAAGGGCATGCCCGAGGAGCTGGCCGTTCAGATGCCGATACTCAAGCAGGTGCTTGACGCAATGGGCATCCTGCGCCTTGAGCTTGAGGGCTACGAGGCCGATGACCTGCTCGGCACGGTCGCTGCGCGATGCAGCGCAGTCGGCTGGGATTGCCGCATCGTCACCGGTGATAAGGATAGTTTTCAGCTTATAAGTGAAACAACGCATGTCTGCCATGTCAAAAGCCGTATGGGGCAGACAACGACGACAGAGTATACTCCAAAGCTGTTTTTTGACGAGTACGGCTTTGAGCCAAAGCACATCATTGACCTCAAGGCTTTGATGGGCGACGGCTCGGATAACATCCCCGGCGTGCCCGGAGTGGGCGAGAAAACGGCTATGGGGCTTGTTCAGAAGTATAAGGATATCAAGACCATTTATGCCGGGCTTGACACCATAGATGTCAAGGAGGGTATGCGCAAAAAACTGCGCGAGGGCAGGGAGAGCGCCTTTTTGTCCTATGAGCTTGCAACGATACACACCGATGCGCCGATAGAGTTTGCACCCGATGACGCAAAGTGGAGCGAGGACTATAAGCCTGAGTTGTACGATGTGCTAAAAAAGCTCGGATTTAATAAATTCATCGAAAAATGGGGCGTGAGCGAAAGTGCCGAGAGCGCGCAGAAGGCGGTGACAGAGCGCATTGAATATGTTGAATATGCCTCGTTTGACGAGATAATGCAGGCTGTTCAGAGTGCCGACGAGATCGCCGTAACGGCGGATGAAAGCTTTGACAGTATTGAGATATGCGACGGGAGGGCAGTGTACATTGCACGTTGGAGCAGCCTCGGAGACGACTATTCAAGGCTTCTGAGCCTTGTGTTTTCCGACGATGTGAAAAAGACTGCGCACAATGTCAAAAACCTGATGACGCAGCTCATTGCCGAAAAGCTGCCGCTTGACGGCTTTGTATACGATACGGCGCTTGCAGGCTACCTGCTTGACGCAACTGCCGGCGATTACAGCCTCGGCAGGCTCAGCATGGGCTATTGCGGCACGGAGCTTGACGGAGCGGAGGCTGTGTACAGACTGCGCCCTGTGACCGAGAAAAAGCTTGAAGAGCTCGGCATGACAAAGCTCTTCTACGAGATAGAAATGCCGCTGTGCCGCGTTTTGGCCGATATGCAGGAGCAGGGCTTTATGATAGATAAGGCGGCACTCGTGAGCTTTGGCGAAAGCCTGACCGGCACGATAGCGGAGCTGGAGCGCGCCATATACGAGCATGCCGGGTGTGAGTTCAACATCAATTCGCCCAAGCAGCTTGGTGAAGTGCTTTTCGATAAGCTCATGCTCCCGGCAGGCAAAAAAACAAAAACCGGCTGGAGTACAAATGCCGATGTGCTTGAAAAGCTGCGCGGCAAGCACCCGATAGTAAACATGATCCTCGATTACCGCATGCTAACAAAGCTCAAGAGCACCTATGCTGATGGACTTTTGAAGCTCATTGACCCGGACGGCAGGATAAGAACCAAGTTCCAGATGACCGTTACGGCGACCGGCCGACTGTCAAGCACCGACCCTAATCTTCAGAACATACCCATACGCAAGGAGCTCGGCAGCCATATCCGCGAGATGTTCATTGCATCTAAGGGAAATGTCCTTGTCGATGCCGACTACAGTCAGATAGAGCTGAGGCTGCTTGCGCATATATCCGGCGATGAGCATATGCGCGCGGCGTTTTTAAGCGGCGAAGATATACACACAGTTACGGCCTCGCAGGTGTTCAATACGCCGATCGATGAGGTAACGCCCTTGCAGCGCAGCCGCGCAAAGGCCGTAAACTTCGGCATAGTCTACGGCATATCACCGTGGTCGCTTGCGCAGGATATCGGCGTAACGCAGGGGGAGGCAAAGGCGTACATGGATGCGTATTTAAATAAATACGACGGTGTGCGCGAATATATGAAGTCCATCGTCGAAAAGGCAAAGCAGGACGGATATGTCACGACGATCTATTCGCGCCGCCGCGATCTGCCGGAGCTTAAATCGTCGAATTTCAACACAAGATCGTTTGGCGAGCGCGTTGCGCTGAATATGCCCATCCAGGGCACTGCGGCGGATATTATAAAGCTTGCAATGGTGAATGTGTATAACAGGCTCAAAGCCGAGGGACTAAAGGCAAGGCTCATTTTGCAGGTGCATGACGAGCTTATCTGCGAATGCCCCGAGTCCGAGGCGCAGACGGTTGCAGACATTCTGCGCGAGGAGATGAGCGGAGCTGCCAAGCTCAGCGTACCGCTCACGGTCGATGCGAAAATAGGCCACAGCTGGGCGGAGGCACACTGATGCTGACTTATGAACAAGCCGGGGACGTTCTCGACGATCTTGTTGACGAGCTGCCCGAGGAAATATTCAAAAACTTAAACGGCGGCGTCAGCTTCGTTGAGGACGCCGTGCGCAGCGACGACGGAAGATACACGCTCGGCATGTATTTCCGCGATAAAATGGGGCGGCATATCGAGCTGTATTACGGTTCGTTTACAGAGCTTTACGGAGACATGGATGATGAGACCTTCCGCCGACGCTTAAAGAGCACGCTCCACCATGAGCTTACGCACCATATCGAAAGCCAGGCCGGCGACCGCAGCCTTGAGCGTTGGGACGAGCGCCAGTCCGAGCTTTATGGTTTTGGCGGTATTGACGTAAAAAGCATACTGTTTGTGTGCGATGATAACAGCATGTCGCTTGTTGCAGAAGCGGTATTTAACTCGTCAAAGGGCGATTACTGCCCGGAGATCATGGCATATTCGGCCGGGATCGACGTTAAGGACGAAATAAATCCGCGTGTGAAAAAATGCTGCGAAGCGCTCGATATAAGGCTGCCGCACGGATATCCTGTGCCGGTAACGCGCGAGCTTATCGAACGATGCGATGTCGTGCTGTGCATGACGGCGCTTCAGGCGCAGAAGCTGTCGGACGAATATCAGGATATGGACGAGCGCATAATGTGTCTTGCCGATGAGGATATCTATCCGCCGACGCTGCCGCTTGGCTGGAAAAAATGTGTTCTGCGCATTGAGGATGAAGCTCTTGCCGTTATCGACGAGCTGCGCGAGGAGGACATGTAATGGTGCGCATTGTCGATACAAGAGCCGAGCACATTGACGATATCCTGCGCATCGAGCAGCAGTGCTTTTCACTGCCGTGGACTCGCGAGCAGCTTACAGCTCAAATGACGGATTCCATGCATGTTTTTCTTGCTGCCGAGGCCGAAAACGGCAGGGCAGTTGGCTATGTCGGCCTTATGTACGTCCTTGACGAGGGGTATATATCAAACGTCGCCGTGTCGCAGGACAGGCGGCGCGAGGGGATAGCCGATATGCTGCTTGACGAGCTTCGCGCACGAGCCGAGGCTAAGAAGCTAAGCTTTCTGACGCTCGAGGTGCGCCTTGGCAATGTGCCGGCGCAGAGCTTATATAAAAAACACGGCTACATCGAGGTCGGCCGGCGAAAGGGATACTACAGCCTGCCGAAGGAGGACGCCGTTTTGATGACTTGTTTTCTAAGTGAGGAAGAGAAATGAAAATACTTGCCTTTGAATCATCCTGTGACGAAACAGCCGTCGCTGTTGTAGAAGACGGACGGAACGTATTGACAGATCAGATATTCTCGCAGGCCGACCTGCACGCCATTTACGGCGGTGTTGTGCCGGAGATAGCGTCGAGAAGCCATGTCGAGGTCATATCCCGTCTTGCGCAGCGCGCCGTGGAGGCTGCAGGAATAGAAAAAAGCGATATCGATGCCGTTGCGGCAACGTACGCTCCCGGCCTTATCGGAACGGTGCTTGTGGGCCTTAACTTTGCCAAGGCCGCTGCTATGAGCCTGGGTGTTCCGCTCATTCCCGTGCACCATATAAAAGGCCATGTTGCGGCAAACTACATAGCATATCCCGAGCTTGAGCCTCCGTTTCTGTGCCTTGCAATATCCGGCGGCAATACGCTTATAATCGACGTTCGCAGCTATACGGATCTAAAGGTCATCGGCGCAACGCGCGATGATGCGGCAGGCGAGTGCTTTGACAAAACCGCGCGCGTGCTCGGTCTGCCGTATCCCGGCGGCAAGCCCATTGACGATCTCTCACAGGGCGGCGACGATAAGAAATATCACCTGCCGCGCACGCATATTGAGGGGCATCCCTATGAAATGAGCTTCTCCGGCCTTAAGACTGCCGTTATAAACATCGTACACAATGCCGAGCAGAAGGGCGAGGAGTTGGACAGAGCCTCGCTTGCGGCATCCTTCACGGCCGCAGTTAGCGACGCGCTCGTGCCGCGCACAATGATGGCTGCAAAGGAGCTCGGTTATAAAAAAATCGCCATTGCCGGCGGTGTGGCGGCAAATTCGCGTATCCGTGCCGATTTCAAAGCTGCCGCCGAGAAAAACTGCTGCGAGCTGTTTGTTCCGCCGCTGAAGCTTTGCGGCGATAATGCGGCAATGATAGGCTGTCAGGGCTATTATGAGTATCTCGCCGGGAACACTGCCGGCTGGGATCTCAACGCTTACGCGAATATGGAGCTGTAAGGAGAGGGCATATGGGCGTACACGACGGACACAGGGAGCGGATGAAAAGCCGCTTCGTCGAGGCCGGGCTTGATGGCTTTAACGATCATAACGCACTTGAGATGCTGCTTTTCTACGCCGTTCCGCGCAAGGACACAAATGAGCTTGCGCACAGGCTTTTAAAGCAGTTCGGCTCGCTCGCCGCGGTTTTCGAGGCAAAGCACGAGGAGCTTATGCGTGTTGACGGGATAGGAGAGAACGCCGCGACGCTCATAAAGCTCATCCCCGAGGTCAGCCGCCGCTATCTGCTTACAAAAAGTCTGCCGACAAAGGTCATCCGCCGCAGCGAGGATGCCGGCGCATATTTTGTCGCCAAGTTCATGTACGAGGTAAATGAGATATGCTATGCGCTGCTGCTTAACTCCTCTAACGGAATAATAGCCTGCAAGGAGATAAGCCGCGGCGTTGTGAACGCAACCGAGGTCGGCATAAGAATGCTTGTTGAGGCGGCCATTAAAAGCAACGCTGCCGCCGTTATAATCGCCCATAACCACCCCGGTGCGCTGCCGCTTCCGTCGAAGGAGGATGAGTACTGCACCCGGCTTGTGAAGAAAGCTTTGGAGCTTGTCGATATAAAATTACTTGACCATATTATCGTCGGTGGCAAAGAGTTTCAATCTCTTAACAAAAATGGACTTATGTAAACGAAATGATGTTTTCAAAATGTAACAAAATTCGACTTCAGGACTCTACATAATTTTACATATCGGCGCTAAATACTGAAATTCAATGATTATTCAGTGTTGGAAACTCTGTTGAAAATGTTGATAACTATTTGCAAAATAATTTTTTGAAATAATTATGTAAACGGTTTGCGACTGTTTTGTAGCATTGAAAAAGTGCTGAAATTCTTATATTTTTTATAAACATAAATTGTCAGCATAATGGCTTACAAATTTGAGCAATAACGAGCAGTTATAACTTTTTTTGTTTGACTTTATCGCCGCCATGTGCTAAAATGCGTAATGTCCTTTGCTGGTGTGGCTCAATGGTAGAGCATCTCACTCGTAATGAGAAGGTTGTGAGTTCGATTCTCACCACCAGCTCCATGGAAAAAGATCACCGGGAAAAGCCAAGAGCTTTTCCCGGTGATTTTTATATTGCATCTTTTGCCTGCGGCAGCTTATTTTCTCAGTCATTTTCGGTTCGTATAAGGTTGCTGACATACGGACGCTTTCCGGACAGCACCTCGTCATAGAAATTCTGCTTCAAGTCGATATATGCAATGCTGTCCTCAAGCTCCTTGATCGTCTGGCGCAGCCGCTCCTGCTTTTTGGCCAGCATTTCCTTTCGCGGAACAATGGTCGATTCTCCGGCAAGGCAAAGCTCTAGATAGTCCTTTCATATCCTCCGTGATTATAATTGCAATGAGGAGACAACAATGATTTTATTAGGGCGTAAGCTTAGATCAGCATCATAAGCGTTCCGCCGACTATGAGCACAAGGCCGACGGCCGCTTTCTTTGACAGCCGCTCCTTGAAAACAAGCGCCGAGAAGCCGATCGAAACAAGGATGCTCAGCTTGTCTATCGGAACGACCACGCTTGCAAGGCCGTCCTGAAGCGCTTTATAGTAGCACAGCCACGAGCCGCCGGTAGCAAGTCCGGAAAGGCAGATAAAGCCCAGCTCGTTTTTGGGAATATCCTTTAGCGTGTGCTGCTTGCCCTTTATGAACACGATCAGCCACGCCATGATCAGCACAACGCCTGTGCGGATGGCTGTTCCGAGGTTTGACTCAACGCCGTCAATGCCGATCTTGCCGAGGATAGAGGTCAGCGACGCAAATACTGCCGACAGAACGGCATACAGCAGCCAACTCTTTTTCTCCTGCTTCTGCTCGGTATCAGCCTTCTTTTCGATCATCATGAACGTGCCGATGCCGATGAGGATAACAGCCGCCGCTTTAAGCCACGAGATCGGCTCGCCGAGGAAGATCAGCGCCAGAATTATGGTGAGTATCGTTGAGGACTTGTCTATCGGCACGACCTTGTTCACATCGCCGAGCTGCAGCGCCCTGAAATAGCAAAGCCACGATGCGCCGGTCGCAATGCCGGACAGGATTAGGAAAATCCATGTTTTTGCGTCCAGCCCGGTGATGGTCGGAGCCGAGCCGACTATCCAAACCATCAGCCACGAGAAAATAAGTACAACTATGGTTCGTATTGCCGTTGCGGCGTCGGAATCGGTCTTTTTGATCCCACATTTTGCGAGAACCGACGTCAGACCGGCAAAGAGAGCCGAGACGAACGCGAAAAGTATCCACATAATGTTCGCCTTACTTTCTATATATCATGAGATCATTATAACACAGCCGCCGTCATTACGGCAGCGTATTATAAATTTTACATTATACATGTAAAAACACGGTGCATCCTGAAAGCTGCACCGTGTAATTTGTTTTTGCTTCGTATCTCAATCGACTACAAAGTAGCGATAGAGGAAAGTTACGATCTGCGCGCGTATGCACTTGTCATTCGGAGAAAATGTTTTTGCCGTGGTGCCTTTTGTCACGCCGACTTCGACCGCCCAGTCTACTGCATCTGCATAAAATGCATGCTTCGGGACATCTGTAAAACCGGCTGATTTATCGGCTTGAGGATACATATCCCAGCGCCAGAGAAATGTAACGACCTGGGCCCGGGTGACGGTCGCTCCCGGCTGGAAGTGATCGGCGGTGACACCGGTGGTGATGCCTTCCTCGGAGGCCCACAGAACGGCTTTGTAGTAAAAACTGCCCTTTGGAACATCGACGAATTGGCAGACGGTCGATGCGGGCTCGGGGCATCCGGCTGCCCTCCACAGGAAGGTGACGACCTGAGCACGGGTGCAGCTTGCATACGGACTGAAAGTCGTTTCTGTAGTTCCGTTAGTTATGCCTTCATTGACTGCCCACAAAACTGCATCGTAGTAGTATGCCCCCTCCGAAACATCGGTAAAGTTGTTTGTGTACGGTTCATCCGGGTCATCCGGCAGGTCGGGATTTTCGCTGTCGCTGTCGGGGGCATATATGTTCCCACTGCCATCTTTTGCATAATAGTCATCGTATTCATCCATGGGTATGAAAACCGTGCTGCTTTCGCCGTCAGATATCGGGAGAGAAGCAAAGTCAACGGTGCGGACAGGCTCAAGCTCGGATGCGTCGTAAGTGTAGATCTCTGCACCGACGTTGGCTGCATCTGATCCGGAAACCGTGAAGCTGTATCCCGAACCCTCGGGCAAAGTGGCGATGAGCCCGATATCTGTCATCTCGAGTGATACCTCTCCGCTGACGCAGGTACCGTTTGCATAGCTGCCGGCGGACTGGCCTTTTGTGTTCCAGAAATCGACCTTGATGTCACAGGTTTTAAGCTGCTTGTCCGCAGGCGGATACACCAGGACAGCGCGTGCGTGATAGCTGCTGTAGAAATCGTCCTCGCTCTGCAAATTGTCAACTTCCAGATGCGCAAGATAGTGCTCGGGATAGTGGGCAAGTCCGAGCGTGTTGAGATTCAGAAGAGCATCGGGGATCAGCGTATAATTCAACAGTGCACAACTGAGCACTTTCTTGAGTGCGCTGTTTGAGAGCACGCACCTTAAAGTGTCGCTCTTTTCAAAAGGAGAGCCGGGAGGGGTACCGAGCTCGCTTCCGGTGAAGTCCATTATATCCTGCTGGACATCTGTGTAGAGAACTTTTCCGAATGCGGAGCTGCCGCCGGGACCGTTTGTGAAGGCTACCTCGCAGAACCTATCCAAAAATGTGCGCTGAGAGGGTTTGATTTCTTGGGTAAACATTCCGGAGATCTCCTCAAATTTATCCCACAGCTTGTCGTTTTTATCGTAGGGAAGCGACAGCGTTGTTCCGTACCGCGTAAAGCCCCATGCCGTGGGAGCAACACGCGGCACCAAGTCCACAGGACTTACTATGTTGAAAATGTTAGGGTCAAAAAACGTTTCTGCCGAGTCGCGGGATGCGCCTGCCGGAGTTGCAAATGTGTAGACGTATATGTCCACAACATTGGGCTTTATCCCGCCGATAGTCGCGTTGTTCAGCGCACGCCCCAGGAGATTGGCAACGGCAGCGCCGCGGCTGAAGCCTACTGCCCAGATCTTCAGGTCACCCTTGATCTCGTGGCTCTGAACATAGTCACTAAGACCGCTCAGAACGTCGTTGGCAGCAGTCTGGAAGCCGTAATGGTTGCGGCTGAGTTTTTCATCGCTGTTGTACACGTTGAAGTTGCTTGCCCATTCACCGCCGTAGCCGCCGCCGCGGATAGGAACGGCGATTAGGGTGTCCGTGCCGCCGTCTTTGTTGGCGATATACTTCATTGCCAGCGTGTAGGCGACCTTGTCCGAGGTATCATCAAGCGGCACATCATAATTAACGTATTGAATCGAGCTGAAATTCAGATTGTTCAGCAGCTCCCGAACATTTTCGGTTCTGGAAATCGCCGTGCCGACGCCTTCGCCGCGCCATGTGGTGTTTGCATTTGTTGAGAAGGTCGTCATTTCAAGGCACAGTGAAGCCTTTGCAAGATCGGCACTGTAGCCGTAGCCGTCATCTTGAGCGTAGAAGTAATCGTCGGTGTAATCAAACTGCCAAGACCGTGTGTGGCCTATATTGCCCTCGAAATTGAAGTCAACGGTAATGGACTCGTTATCTCCCGGCTTTGGATCTGTCGGCGGAGTCTCGGAGGGGACGTTGGAAAGATCCCAATCTTTGAGAATGCTTGAGCGGCTTTCAAGAGTGTAGAGCTTGCTCTCGGCATCGGGCTTACCGTTGAGAACAGCATTGCCGTTGTAAGTATAGTTTACTGCAAGATCGTCAGCTACTCTGTTATTAATGCTTTGACCGCCGGAATTGCGAACACTGCTCGCGCTGCTGAGCGTGAAGAAATCATATGCGCTTCGGGAAGTGCTTGCGCATTCAACATTGACCTTTTCGAGGGCATTGGCGGAGTTTTTTGAGTCTTCGTCGCTGATGCCTGCCAAACGCGCGTAACCGGGCGTCTGAATATTGACCGAGCCCATAACAAGGCAGCTGTCAATATCGGCAAAGCGGCTGTTGTCGCCTATGCCGGCAACGCTGATATCGCTGTCTTTATTCGTGCCGGTGTATTTAAGGTCGATGTCAAGGTCAACGATGCAGTTTCTTACTGAGCCTTTTCCTCTCGCAACACCGCATGTTATGAATCCTATGTTGAGCTTATCAAAACTGCGCCGTACTGTCATGCTGACATTGCAGTTTTCAATAAGGCCAGTGTCATCACCGTATGAGTTGTAATAAGCAATGCCGCAAATGCCGCTGTCAGTGCCCAAAACATCGTTATCTTCATCGGTGCTTATTACGGTAACATTAAGATTCTTGATGGTGCCTAAGTTTTTCTCAATGAGCGTGCTTTTGAGATTATATATAGTGTGGCCGTTGCCGTTAACAACTCCGCCTTTAGGCAAAGTGCCGCAGGCTGCGTTGTTAAGCGTGTCGTATGCAATGTTCTCTGCGCTTGCGTCGATATCGTTCATCAGCAGGTAATAGCCGCTGCCGATGTTCTCCTTCAGGTCTGCTAAAGTGTAGATCGGCACATAGCCATCGGGAATATCCGACGCGGCAAAGGCAGATGCCGGCAGCAGCGCGAGCGTCATCACAAGCGCCAAAAAACCGGCAAGAAGTCGTCTTTTCACAGGCTCGCCTCCTTAAAAGCGGTAAAACTCGGTCTGGTCGCTGTCGGGACGGTAAACAGAAACAAAGCTTCCGTCGGAGCTTGAATATGCGTAAACCTCCGATGCGTCAACGCCGGCGAGTCTTATAAGCTCTTCGCCGTCAAGGCCGAGAACGACTGCGTCGCCGTTATCGTCGGTAACGGAGAGAACAAGCTCATTGCCGGCAATGCTTCCGCCGCCAAGCTCGGAAATTATCTTGTTCATTTCCGGCAGCACAACGGTGAAATACGGATCCTCCGAGGTCTGAGTCCAGCTTAATATCTTGCGCTCTTCCTTGAGTGTGCCGTCAAGGCCGTAGATCTGAGCATAAAGATCAAATGTCTTAGGCTCGCCGTCCGGGAAATACACGGTGCCGGCAGACACCTCGTTGCCGTCTGCGTCCTTCCAGATAAAGCGTACAAGACCGTTTGCACACAGAACTACCTCCGCGCCTTCTTCGCCTTGAATGACCTGCCCTGTTACGACATTTATCGCGTAGTAGCGAGTGCCATAGCCTTTTGCAAGCCACGATGCCACAAACCAACCGTTTGTGCCGCTGCCGTCAAGAATGCCGAGATCGTAATCGAGAGTGTATATTAGCTTGCCGCTGGTTACGGCCGGAATACCTGTTGCGGCAACTCCCGGACCTGTTGGCTGCTGCGTAGGCTCGGCTGTCGGCTGCAAAGTTTCGGCGGCGCCGACGTCGGGCTTATCGTTTGCGCCGCCGCATGCGCCGAGTATCATAAGCAATGCAAGCAGCATGCTGATAACAGAAGCTTTTCTCTTCATGGTAACATCCTCCGTGATTTACATGTTTATATTAAATTCAATTTCAATATCGTTTACAGAGAGCCTGCCGGGCCCAGCTTTGCCGACGGTTTTGACGTAGCAGCCGCCGGAGCCGCCCTTGAGGGATATTATCTCGGGGCCTATAAGTTTAAGCGCGCCGCTGCATTTTAAAACAACAGGCTCCTGCCAGTACGGAGCGAGGCTGCCGTATTCGTCAAGCGCGCGTATGCGAACCTCGGCAGCATCGTATGTGTCACCCTCGGAAAGCTCGGTTTTGCTCGGCCTTACCTCAAGGTGGACCTTCTGACCCGGCGAGCGAGTCACTCTTTTTATTACCTCGCCGTCTCTTATGGCATCAAAGCGCCACTTCGTGGCCTCGCCGCCCCAGTTGCCGACGTATTTTCCGTAAAGCTCAACGCCGTCGGAAAACTTAAAGCCCTTTGTTAGCATGAGCCGCGCAAACTTTGCAAGGATCTTCGGAGGAAGTGCGCTCGGACCGGATTTGGCAACGGCAAGCAGGCATTCTTTAACAGTGGCGGCCGTCTTTTCGTCAAAGCCCTCCTGCGTTATAAGAAGCTCGCCGATAAAGTCGTCAATTATGACCGGTGGATGGGGGAGAGCGGGATATTCATCTTTTCCGGGGAAAAACTCGCGGACAAAAACGCCGTCCTTATAAAGCTTCACGCTGTCGGCATTGGTGAAAACATACACCTTGCCGATATCACCGGCCGGGTGCTCGCCGATATCCATGGATGAGGAGACGACGCAGCAGGGAACGTTGTCGCTCTGGCTTGCGTAAACCGCGGCCGCGAGCTTCGGGTTGCGGAACATGTCCATAACGCCGTGGTAGCATATCCCGTCGCCGCTGCCGAAATCCTGATGCGTGTTGTAGTCAAACATGCACCACGGAAATATGCCGCAGATATCGTCGGCGGCATACATTGCGTCGAGCACCTTCGCGTGCCTAAGCGCGTGGCTGAGTCTGTGCCGCTCATCGTCAAAGGGCTTTGTCGGGAACATGTGCCCGTTGCACTCGGAAACGAAATACGGCCTGTGCTTCTTGCTCGTCACGTTCTTTTTTGCTTTCAGACCGGCATTGTCGCCGGTGTGCGAAAAGTCGTTGTATGCATAAACATCCTCAAGCAGGTGACTTTTTTCGAGATATCTGACGCCGCTCGTCTGGCGTCCGGAATCAAGCGTGTGCGCAACGGCGTTCGTTTTTCTGTAAAGCTCGTCGCAGTCCTGCGATTCGTTTATCCTGACGCCCCACAGCATGATAGACGGATGATGCATATATTGCCGCACCATTTCATCGGTATTTTTAACCGCCTGCCGCTTCCAGTCCTCGTCGCCGATATGCTGCCAGCCGGGGATTTCGGTAAACACCAGCAGCCCCAGCTCATCGCAGCGCGATATAAAGTGCTGCGACTGCGGATAGTGCGAGGTGCGCACGGCGTTCACACCAAGCTCGTTTTTTAGTATCTCCGCGTCAAGCTCCTGCACCGATTTCGGCATGGCATAGCCGACATAGGCGTATGACTGATGCCTGTTAAGTCCGCGCAGCTTTACCTTCTGACCGTTGAGATAGAATCCGTCGTTTTCAAACCTCACGGTTCTGAAGCCGAAACGCAGGCTCTTTTCATCAACGACCTCGCCGCCGCGCATTGCGCGAACACGCGCCGTATGCAGAGCAGGGGAGTCCAAGCTCCAAAGCTGTGCATTCGGAACGCTCAGCTCAAACGCCTTGCCGCAGGCCGAGGCAATGACCTTGCCGCTGTCGTCAACGATATCGGTAGCAACGCTTTCGCATTCGCTTTCTATCCTCACTCGCAGCTCGTGCAGACCGGTGTTCTCGATTAGAACTTCTTTGATATACTCGGGATCCTTTACCTCAAGCGTCACCTCGCGGTAAAGTCCGCCGTAGCACAGATAGTCGATGACAAAGCCGAACGGCGGAATGTTAAGGCTCTCGCGCGTGTCGAGCCGAACGTCAATGATGTTTTCGCCGCCGAAATCAACGCTGTCCGTTATATCAACTGAAAACGCCGTGTAGCCGCAGGCGTGATATCCGACACGCGTTCCGTTGCAGAATACCGTTGCCTCGTGCGCTGCGCCGTCAAAGCGCAGTATAAGCCGCTTGCCCTGCCACTCCGAGGGAGCGGTAAAGCTCTTTCTGTAGCCGCAGACCATTTGATAGTCGCGGCAGTCGATATAATTATAAGGTATCTCCCTTGCCGTGTGCGGCAGACGGACGGAGAGAGCCTTGTCAAAGCCTGCGTCGTAGTCCTCGGTGAAAAGCCAGCCGTTATTGAAAGCAATGTCCATATCGTAGCTCCTTCGAATTTTTAATGTAATTTTATCATATCCGCGATGCAATGCAAGATGTAGTTGATTTTAAGGCCATAAAACTATATAATATTTCTGAAATTTTTAGATCGGAGTATGAGAATGGATAAGCTTCTGAACACAAAACTGTTTCTGCTGGATATGGACGGCACGCTTTACCTCGGTGACGAGGTGTTTGACGGCGCGGTGGACTTTATCGATACCGTTAAGAAAAGCGGCAGAGAGTATATATATCTGACCAACAACTCCTCGCGCGCCGGCGTTGACTATATAACACGCCTTAGAAAGCTCGGCTTTCCCTGCGAGAAGGAAAATGTTTTCACCTCCGGCATGGCAACGGCAATGTATCTTAACAGCCGCCACAAGGGCGAGCTTGTCTATCCCGTCGGAACTCCGGCGTTTTTGGGCGAGCTTGAAAGCTACGGCGTTCCCCTTGGCGACAGCGAGGAGGTCGGCGTTGTCTGCGTTGGCTTTGATACGACGCTTACTTATGAAAAGCTCGATAAAGCCGTGCATTACCTTCGCCGCGGCGCTGCATTCGTTGCCGCAAACCCCGACTGGGTGTGCCCCATGCCGGCAAATGAGGTCCTGCCCGACTGCGGCAGCATCTGCGCGCTTTTGACCGCCGCAAGCGGAGTCGAGCCGGTGTTTATCGGCAAGCCGAACCGCAATATGGTTGACATAATATCCGAACAGACCGGCGTTCCCAACGAAAATATCTGCTGCGTCGGCGACAGGCTTTATACGGATATAGCCGTTGCGCAGAATGCCGGCGCAGTGTCCGTGTGCGTCCTGTCGGGCGAGAGCAGCCTTGAGGACATTGAAAAAGCCGAGCGCAAGCCGGACTATGTTCTCAAAAACGTCGCGGAGATCGCGGATATACTCAAAGCACACATGTGATTTACAGAATGTTATTTAATTTTCGCACAAGGTGTGTTATAATAGCTTAACGGTCGGGAGGTGAGCGAATGCCGAAGCAGACCGGAACAAAGCAGATAGCGTCAAATCGCAAGGCCTTTCACGATTATTTCGTGCTTGACAGGTTTGAAGCCGGCATAGAGCTTGCCGGAACGGAGGTCAAGTCATTAAGAGCGGGAACGGTCAATATGAAGGACTGCTACTGCACGATAAAAAACGGCGAGCTGTTTGTCAGATCGCTGCATATAAGCCCGTATGAAAAGGGCAACATTTTTAATAAAGACCCCGTGCGGCCGAGGAGACTGCTCATGCATAAGCGCGAGATAGTCAAGCTCAACGCAAGAGTTATGCAGGAGGGCGTGGCGCTCATTCCGCTGTCGCTTTATTTTAAGGACAGCAGGGTGAAGGTCGAGCTTGGCCTGTGCAAGGGCAAAAAATTGTATGATAAACGAAATGACGACGCAAAGCGAGAAGCTGTGCGCGACATTGAAAGAACTTTGAAGGAGAGACACTGATGAGCAATCCTGTAGTAACAATCGAAATGGAAAACGGCGATATCATAAAGGCCGAGCTTTATCCCGAGGTCGCACCCAATACGGTCAACAACTTCATCTCGCTGGTAAAGAATAAGTTTTATGACGGCGTTATCTTCCACCGCGTCATTCGCGGCTTCATGATCCAGGGCGGCGATCCCCAGGGTATCGGCGTAGGCGGTCCCGGATATTCTATAAAGGGCGAGTTCAAGATGAACGGCGTTCCCAACGATCTCAAGCATACTCGCGGCGTTCTTTCCATGGCGCGCGCAATGGCCCCTAACTCCGCAGGCAGCCAGTTTTTCATTATGCATGAGGATGCACCCCATCTCGACGGCCAGTATGCCGCGTTCGGCAAGGTCATAGAAGGCATGGAAAATGTCGATAAGATCGCAAATTGCATGACCGGCAGAAACGATAAGCCCATCCACCGCCAGGCAATGAAGAAGGTCACTGTCGACACCTTCGGTGTTGACTATCCCGAACCCGAAAAGATGTAATGCACCATGGGGTGCGGTCATCCGCACCCCGTGTAAAGCAATAGTCCAATTACCGGACATCGTTGCAGTGCGACGCGGTACAATGTTACCGTCGAGTTGACGCGAAGATCACCGCCCGACTACCGGACGGCGTTGCAGTGCGACGCGGTACAATGTTACCGTCGAGTTGACGCGAAAATCACCGCCCGACTACCGGACATCGTTGCAGTGCGACACGGTGCAATGTTACCGTCGAGCTGACGCGAAGATCACCGCCCGACTACCGGACGGCGTTGCAGTGCGACGCGGTACAATGTTACCGGTCAAGCTGACGCGAAGATCACCGCCCGACTACCGGACGGCGCAGCAGTTTGATACGGTGCAGTGTTACCGGTCGAGCTGATGCAATATAGAACAGTACCAGCCTAAATACGCTACTGAAATGGGGATGTACCGGTTTCGACGGGGGTATGGAGGCAGGAATAGCGAGCGGATGCGCCTACCATCCTAAAAATGGGCAGCTTATAAATTAAAGAACAACAACGATACTGTTCTTCTCGCTGCTTAATTAGCGAGCGTTCCCTCCGGGAGGACCACGGCCCGGAACGGAGCGTCGATCAGTGGTGCCCGTGAGTGTGCAAAGCTTTGAGCACACCACGCATAATGAAGCTACCGACTCTGCGAGCCTGACGGCCGGCGCGCAGGGAAGGGAATATAAATGACCGTATGCGCTCGGAGAAGTTCCTGTTAAAGTGCTTTCGGACGGGGGTTCAACTCCCCCCATCTCCACCAAATAGTGCAAATCCGAACTCTGTGTTCTTCATCAAACACACCTTTGGATTTGTTTACAAGATAGAGAACGCTGATTGAATCGGCGTTCTTTTTCTTTGCCACGGGACGAGATGAAGTAGTTAAAGTAGTTGTTTTTCGGTTTTTGCGTAAACTTTCACCTAATACGCGCGTACTTAGAGGAAGTTACACGCAAAAACGGATTTTCCACTACTTTAACTACTTGAACGGGGTTAAATCAGCTCTTTTTCAGTTCAAGGACAGCGGACTCAATCAGCTTGTCAATGGTGTCGGAGTCGAGCTTATAACCCTTGCTGTTCAAGTATTCCAGTACATAGGCTTTCTTCTCCGCGCCGCGACCCGCGCCGTTGTAAATCATTTCTGCGGCTTCGACCGCAACTTTCGTCCACGCCTTGATTTTCTCGAACTTCTCAGCGTCCACTTTCTCTTTCAGATAAGGGATAAGGAAAGTGGTAATGACTGCTACGAGCAGGGTGATAACAGCGGAAACAACATTGGTAATGTCAGTCATGGTGATACCTCCTCAGTAATTTTCAGAAAAATGTGTTTCGTTTGGTGTGACTTTGTTTTGTCTCATCAATTTTATACGGTTCTCGACCTTTGCTTTTGAGTAATAAAATCCCGTACCCGTGGCAACTTCGGCGGCTACTGACGGTATAAGGTAGGCAAGCGGAGAAAGGTCGAGAGTACGCCAAATCATTACCATCGTAAAGACGATAACGACCGCGTTGATAATTCCTGCCACGATAAGGATTTTCTTTGAAAATTCTTTCGGTGGCTTTTTCTTTACCCTCCGCATACCGTCAACCTCCTTTACGCTTTGGAGAAAGTATTGCGGTCAACCCAACCGTAGACCGTAGACTCACCATCGACATGGACAAGATGATAAGGGTGCTTGCCCTTTGCATAGATTTGTGTGATTTTCGCCTTACCACCCTTGCAGGACACCGCTCTATCGCCGTTGGAGCTTGCGTAGTGCGTTTTTCCAGTGAACAAGACATAATCACCTACCTGCGGTGTCCACGCGCTCTGAGAGGGCGTAGAAGCGGCAGAAACGACACTCAAGAACTTCGTGTTGATAGGACTGCAAATCGCGTTCTTCCCGTCCACAGACTTGTCGATAATCGCTCTGTCACCGCTGACCTCGCGGACAATCCAGTTCTTCGCTTTCACCCAAGCGGGAATTGCCTTGCCACCGTAATAAGTAGCCGTGGAGGAGATTTTAACGGTATCTCCCACCTTGACAGAACTGGTAGTAGGCTTGTCCTCAGTCGGAGTATCAACTGCCGCACCGAGCCGCCTGTTGACCTCTGCCGCGATTTCGCCATGACGGTTATACAGATAATCACCGGGACAGGATTTGTTCGCATAATCGCGGTGGACGGTCATATTGCAACCGTCAAGGTGATTCATGCGCTTGTTTTTGTCCGTACTCCATACGAGCTTTTTGATACCGTTACGGCGGCAAATATCGGTTACAAGGTCGAGCATTGCGGCATACGCCTTATCGTTCACTGCGTAAGGGTGTTTGGTATCGCTTGCGACTTCGATGGTGATAGCGCGGTTGTCGTTTGCCGCGCTTGAGGTACACCAAGAGCGGTCTTTTTCCTCGACATACATACCAATTTTACCGTCCGTGCCAACACCGTAGTTGGAGCTTGCTTGTCGAGAGGTCGGAGCAAAAATATTGCCGAGCGTTTCCACGGAACACTGCCCCACGACACAGTGAATGGTGATAGTGTCGATTTTGTTTCTGCGCGGACTTGTCTTATTGGGGGAAATCCGCGTGTAGTTTACGAGAGGGCTGTTACTCATCTTCGTCTTCTCCTTTCCCGTTACTCAGTTCGTCCAACATTTCCGGCGTGATTTCTTCGCCGTGAGTTTGGAAATACGACTTTTCTTCCATAGGTCAATCCTCCTTGTCTTTGAGTGAGAGACGGTCAACCTCTTTCATAATCTTTTCGGCAGTACCGTTTCCACCCAATTTTTTATACGGTAAGTATAAATAATCATGCAGGTTCTCATATTCGTCTTTGGTGATATACCCGCGCTGAATATAACACTCACCAAGATAGCAAATGCGGTCGTGTCCAAGACCTTTCAGCATTTGCCCCTCCGCACTGTTTTTGGACTTTTTGCTTTGGATAAGGCTTGTGAGGAACGCCCAAAAACCTGTGCTTGCAAAGACCGCCCCCACAATACTGATAATCAGCGTGCTTTCAGAAACCATCGGCTTACTCTCCTGTTCTTATAATTATTACTCTGCGTAACCATATTTTTTGAGAACCTCCATAACCTCCGGGGTTAGAACCTTTTTGAGCTGACCGTATGGCAACTTCATAATCTCAGACACAATAATGTCAAGGTCATTGGCTTTCTCATCGGCGGCATCAATTTCCATTTTGCGCTTGATAGCGGCAATTTCCCATTTACGCATTGTCTTTCACCCCCAAAATTTCCAGTGCGGCTTTCATGTCCTGCACAATGCTTGCGCTTTCGTTGACCTCAAGTGTCCTGCCAGTGATAAGCCAATCATTAAGATTGCTTTCGATGTCCTCTCGCAAGCCCTCACGGTCTTTCAAGAGGAAAGTGTACTCATCATACTCGAACATGGTGACAGAGGTTTCCGTCTGCGGGTCAATGTCAGTGACCTCTTTGATGTTTTCACGCAGTCTGACCTCTACATACCCCTCCAACGGCAGGTAAGACTCCATTGACAGGGTTACGGGGGAGACATTTCCTTTTACTCTCATTTCTGACTACCTCCTTTAATTTTCTGATTTTGACTGTATCGTAATATTTCTTTTTCATACCGAGCGAGTCAGTATGCTTGAAACAGGAACACCGTGACAGGAAACCCGCCGCCATACGGAACGATACGACCCCGTTTCGCTTTTGGATTTTCTGAATGTGGCGGCTTTGCCGCATAAGCGCAAGGGCGCGTCTTTTTCGTATGGTCGTGGTTCTGATACCGAAACAGCGACCTACAAAGTCAATCTTTCGCCCTCTACGGTGCTTTCTGCTCTTGCAGTTTCGTTGAATACGAAATAACTGGTAATCGTGCTTTATCCCCAAGCCGAGTTTTCCTACAAACTCCATGACCGCGTACATGGCTTTTCGGAGCTTTCGCTTGTTATTGTCAATCAAGACTAAATCATCGGCGTAGCGGACATAATAGCGTATACCGAGGGTTTGCTTGATGAAGTAATCCAACGACTGTAGATAAAACTCCGCAAGCCACGGCGAGGTATAATTCCCGATGGGTATGCCGTGTCCGGGAGAGCTATGGTACGAGTCGATTACCAAATGGATAATACCAAGTGCCTTTTTGTCCTTGATTTTCCGCTGTAAATGTTCCTTGAGCTTGTCGTGCGGGATTGACGGATAGAACTTGTGAATATCCATCTTCACGCAGTATTTCGCGTGTTTGATGTCTCGCATGGTCGCTCGTTCCACTCCTTTAGCGGCGCGGTCAATCCCTCTGTTGGGGATATTGGCACAGCTCCAATAATAGGAGGATTTCATAATGAGCGGCTGTAGCACCTGCACAATAGCGTGATGAGCGCATTGGTCGGGATAGAACGCGGGAATCTGTAACTCCCTCTCTTTTCCCGACAGACCGTCCTTTATGATACGAGTCCGATACGGTGAGGTGAAATCCAAACGAACCAACCGCTCAGACAGGTCTTTCGCGTAGAAGTCCAAATTATCCATGACTTTTTGAACATTTCTGCGCTTTTTCTTATGCTTTGCGGCATTTATGATAGCCAGTCTGCAATTTTCTTCTGAAACTATCTGTTCGTGTAGAAAGCCAATTCTTTTCATTGCTTTTGTTTCTTATAGGGGTTTCAAGAGACTTACTAACCCTATCCCTCCAAACTATTTTTTACCAATGGGTACGGCGAGACAGTATCTTGTATAGATTTGTGCTGTATAACAAAAGTAGGCGCGACCCGATGTTCGAGTTCGAGTTGGACGAGTCATTGTTCAAATTAGCCGTAAAGAGACCACATTTCGAGCCATTGTTCCAATTACCGCCGTGTTGGAAGACGCGCTTTTACTGTTCGCCTTATAAAGTTCTATCTGTTTTGTATCGACCCACTTATGCGGGGGAGAAAATCCCCCGCACCCCCTTAGGAGGGGATATAAAGCAGGCGCGACCCGACGAGCGAGTACGAGCTGGACGAGTCATAGTACAAAAAAGCCGTAAAGAGACCACATACCGAGCCATTGCCCCAATAACCGCCGCGTTGGAAGACGCGCCAACCCGTAGAAGACCAACAAGCGTCACACTCATAGGTCGTTTCGCTTCCGCTACCTGCGACAGACGGGAGCATGACATGAGGATTACTGCCAGTATCAAGACCCTCCTGCGTGATATAACTGGAAGACCAGTTGGTTGTACCCTTAAAGGAAAGGGCGGTGTAGTTCGTGGTGGTATCGTCTGCGTATTTGGACAGGTCATTACACACATAGTAAGTGCCGCCGTTCCAGTTGACACCATCAACCCATTCCCAAACATTACCCCACAGACCCTCGATACCACGCCAAACAACATCAACCTTACCGTCTGTTCCGGCAGGTCTACCCGTGAGACCACTGACATTGTTACAAGTGCCTGTACTGAGAGCAGAACTGTTACCATCACAGTAGCCACGCCCAATGACAGACTGCACATTGTTGTTGGCAAATTCTACGAGAATCAACATCTGAATCGCGGAGAGCGCGGCAATGTCGATAATGCCCCAACCCGTACCCTTTGCTTTTGCGTTGGAACGCATGGTCGCTCTCGTCTGATTTACCAATGGGCTTACGCCGGACGCGGACTTGTTACCGCTCGTGGTCTTATAAGCACCCACATAAAGATAATCCTTTGCCACACCGCCGTGATTGAACGCGGGGTGAAGCGTGAACCCGCTTGTGGCTTTATCCGCAATCTTGAGATATTCCACATTTCCGCTACGGTAACGGCGATACCAAAACTTAGGGATTTTCACCATCACATCTCCCGTGGATAGGGTTTCACGGACAATTCCGCTCCAAGGGTAACAGTTGTTGAAGTCACTTGAACCTGCCGTTGTGCCTACAGTGGCTTTGGCAGTTTTACCGACAGCAGAATCCGTTCTCGCCCAAGCGGGAGAGGTAGCCGTAATATCCCGGCTGATACCGTAGATTTTTACGAACGACAGTTCCACACTACGAGACTGCCCGGAGGAAGTGATAGATACTGACTTAGAGTCTGTATCAGAGCCGGAAACCGCCTTTACCGTCCATGTGCCGACATTATGCACTTGGAAAGTGTGACTGCCGGAGGTATTAGGGGCGGTGTACTTTGTGCTTCCGCACTCACAGGTACAGGTCGCTCCTGCGGGGTAAGTAACGGCAATCGTAGCCGTGAAGTAGTAGTAGGTTGCGGTATAGTTCGAGGTCGTACCTGCCACAGAAACTTTCGGCGTAGTGTTATCCGGCTTGCTGTACCCGTCCTCCGCGCCGTACTCGATATGATAGGTATGACCGATAGGCACGACAAAGGAAGCTGTTTTCTTCGTTTTAGTGAGCGTTGCCGACTGCGTAGACGCGGACTCCGTTTCATCGACACAGGTGACTACCACACTGGAAAATGCGGAATCATCGTCAATAGAAATGGTGACATTGGCGATTTCACCTGCGGCGGGGGTAGCGTCCGCTCTGTTTGCCGCATTGCTCGACAGGTTGTACACGCCCTGTACGGAATACGGGAAAGCGGAGAAATAATACTTTTTACCCTTTGTGAGTCCGCTTACCGTAAAGGGTGTGTTGACATACGCGCCGAGATTGGTGTTGTTTACCACGAGCGTTCCCTCAGAGGGCTTTGTCGGATAACCAGTATCGCTCATGCGAATCATCACACCGCCCACAGAACAAATCAGATTGTTGTTCGCGTCATAGCTGTCGGCGGGTTCTTGGAACTTCAAACCGATACTGGTCGCGGAAAGCGAGTATGCGATAAAGCTCCTCATGTTGTTCGGGGCTTGCCCGATTTTCTGCAACAGACTGTCAACAGTCCATTTTGCTTCTGCCCAAGACATTTACACTACCTCCTCTGTGATGTTTAGACCGTCTGCGCTGAATGTGATGGTCTTAGTGTTTACAAGGGAATAACTTCCGTTTGACTCTTTCTTGTAGAGTTTTTGCGTGATAACCGTATCAGAAGTGAACACGGTTTCGATTTTCTTGTTTCCTGCTGAGTCGATTTCTGTGATGGTCTTTCCATCGGCAGAGAAAGTAGTTGCGCGGGGGTCAAAACCGTCCGTTTTGGTGTCGAGAGCAGTAATCTGATTTTGCAGATTCCCGGCAACATCTTCTCCGAGCTGACTCTTGACAAACTCGAACCAAGTCGTGAATAGTGCCTGTTGCTGACTCTCAAAGGTGTCCATTTCTGTGCGATAATCGGTTTTAAGGGAGTTAATTACATTGTCCCCCTCCGCTTCCAAAGCAGTAATATACGCGGTAAAACCGTCCTGCTTGGAGTCCGCTTCGTTCTCAAAAAGCCCTTTTTGTGTGGTGAAATAGTTCTGAAACGCTTCGTACAGGTCAGAACCGTTTTCTACCATCGACATAAGGGTATTGAGAGCTTCGTTCATACGGTTCGCGTCTCTCGCACCGAAAAAGGACTTTTCTTTGTTGCTGTAGGCGGTCACATCTTGGAACGATACCGTACCGTCCTCATTGGTGATGGTGTTGTACCGTTTTAGACCGCTCCACACAGCGTCCGTATAATTTACGGGTAACAGTTCCCAAGACATTTACAGGTCTCCTCCTCTCATTCCAAAATTCCAAGTGAACATTCTTCTCCCCTCAGACTCATTGGTGAGTCTGTCGTAGAGGTCAAGTATGGCGCGTTCCAACCGATTCAGCTCTGCGAAATCCATTGTGTTACCTTTTGCCACATAGGTCGGAGGATTGCCATACGACCTCTTGAGAGTTTTATTGTTGATGGTTTTCAGATTTTCCTCAAGCTGATTGATTTCATCAGCATAGAAGTAATCTGAATAGGTACGGTCAGCACCGAGGGAGACGATAGAGAACTCATCGTACATCTTGAGAGCCAACTCACGCAGATAGGTGAGGTTGTTCTTGATACGGTTGAAATCGACCGCGTTGAACCTGTCTCCCGTATACACCCCATCGGAGGGGTTTGTGACACCGTACCAGTCTGTTTTAGGCGTTGTCCATGCCATAACTAACCTCCTGTTCTACGAGCCGTGACTTTACCCGCAAAGCTCTGATTGAAAATGATTGTGTGGCGGTAGATGTTTACTTTCATATCGGACTGGAACTCGTTTTCTTGGTAAACAATATCGTTCACATCAATTTCGGGATTACCGCGAGTGTCGTACTCATACTCAATGCCGGACTGATAATAGTCACCGAGCCAGTCCGCGAGGTCTTGCGCCATTCCCATATCGGAAATGAGAGGATTTTCCCACTTGATTGTTTTTCCTCGATTATTGAGCGTTTTTGTTGCATAACGCTCCACGATTTTGTAGCGGTAGCCGGAAATCTCCAAGCGGTAAGTACCTGTCACTGTAAATTTAACCGTGATATAGTAGTTACCCGACTCCAAGATGGAAACGCCGCCCGACTGGTTTTCCAATGCGGCAGAAAAGCCGTAGGAGGGTTCTCCCACGAAAAAGGTCTCTACATCACCTGCCGCAACTGTAACTTCTTCGCTCACAAGGTTCTCTTGCTGATTGCCCGTCTGATAGCTGTAGCAAGGGACGATTATCTCCTTGACAAGCTCCTGCTTGATAGCTTTCGGGGAGGAGGTCATATCTGTACGGGTCATAGTGAAATCCGTAATATCACCAAAGCTGAAATTATTCAGCACGATACGGCTATAGGGTTCGGCGGTCTTTGTGAACTCGATTTTCATAACATCGAAATCGTCAAAGTCCGTGTGAATGACCGTGTTCTTGCTGATTTCGTCAGCCCCGACTTCGTACTCCGTTACAAGCGTCCCGTCATTGTAGGTTCGGATTGTAAAAGCTGCCGGAATCGAGTGTCCGAATACCAGTTTTACACCGTAGTACATACAAGCAACTTCCTGTGTAAGCGTGACAACGGGGTTGGTGGTGAATGTTCCGTCCGCTTTAGACTGCACCGCTGACACAAAACCTGTATTCAGCGTAGCGTTTCCAAAATTGCGAGGTAGAAAGAACATCTTACCGTCTGCCGTGGTATAGTTTTGAGCAAAGGTGGCGTACTCGTCTTTTGCAGTACCGTCCATAATCTTTTCGACATTGGAATAGGTTGCTTCCGCATTTGCACTTGCCGCCGCTTCGGGAATGAAGTTCGACTTAATCTGAATACCGCCCATACGAGTCTGCGACAGCACACAGCGACAAGCGTTTGCAATAATCTGTAACGCTTCCTTATGCTGAACGCGAGGAATGGGGTTTTTGCTTTTCAGATTTTTCAACTGCGGGTCGATATAGTAATCAGTCAGTCCCGCGTCAGCCAGTACCTCAAGAGCCAAATCGTAGTAGCTCTTACCCGCACTGCGATACAGCCCCCTGTAGAACTCCGCGTCCATACTGCGGAACACATCTTGACAGCGGATAGTGGCGGTGTAATCGTCCGACTCCCACTCCGAACACAACAGGCGGTTTCCGCGAATCCATTCTACCTCTCCCGTAGGGAGCTGATAGCCGTAGTAGATTTCCATTTCCTGTCCTGTCTCAAGGAAGTTGATAGCGGATTTCGGGTTATCTACATTAAAGTAGTGGTCGTAGTTCTTGAGCTGTACCGAGAAATCAATCTGCGGCACATCTGCCCCGATGGGCGAGACATAGCTCTCAAGGGAAGAAGCCATTACGGAGTCATTGTAGTACACGAGACCGTAGCCGAATCGGATAGAGTAGATACGCACCCGGCTATGGGGGTTCTTCATACTGTAAACGACCAGTTTCACCGAGGTCGTATTTGTCAACACTTCTTCGGTGCTGAACAGCCCCTCCGTATTATTGCGAAACTCGACAACCTGTCCGCTACTGCTCACCAAATCGAAATTCACAGGGTAATTCTCACCGAAATTGATGGTAATACCCTTGAAATCCGTAGCGGGAACATTGAGATTGATTGTAAGCTCGAACTGCGCTTGTGTGAGGAGTTTGTCGCTGATGATACCTGTGTCAAGGTAAGCATTGGAAGCGTTCTGTCGAGGAAGAAAGAACATTGTTCCGTCAACTTTGGTGAAATTCTCCTCAAGGGTAGCGTAGATGGTATCATCGGTCTTTTCGGACAGGATATTTGCAGAGTTGGAGTAGTAGGTGAAATCACCCTGTTCGACCTTTGCTTTCGCCTGTGCTTCTTGATTGAGCAGACCGAACGAAATCATAATATACGCTCTCTCGCGGAGAGAGGATTTCATGCTCTCTTTATACGCTTTTGAAACCTTTTGCACAAAATCCCCTCCTTACTCTCCGCAATCAATCAGATTCACCTTGCAATTTCTATAGTGTGTCGGTTTCCCGTTCTCATCTACCCAATAGGGTTCTGCGGTTCTATCGCCGCAGTACATTTTGATGGTTTTGAGGGAGTTCGACACGGGGTCGGTGAAAGTCACATATACGAAAAAATGACTTAACACACTCAATATTTGCGCCCATTGGTCGGCGGTGAGCCAAGACCATTCAAGACTATCAATCTTGTACTGGTCTCGACCCACGCGCTGACCGACTACTGAGCCGTTAGCGTTTCTACCCGCGTCCACTACGGTAGTCACCGTGGGGCGTACTCCTCGCTTCGGAGGAGGTAGCTCATAACCGTTGATTGCCAAATAAGCCATTCTCACCCCTCCTTATCGTGCGAATACATAGCCGTTGGCTTTTTTCTGAGTAGTAACCGCGTCATTGACAACACGGTTGCCAATCTGAACAACGGTCTGTTCCTGTTTGTCGGCTTGCCTACGCATATCGTCTGCCATCTGCGACAGGGTAGGTTCGATATACTCTCTGTAGAACTCCTCCATTCCCTCCTTAAAGCCCGTTGCAGTAACCGTGCTGTGTGCCGCCACATCAGCGGAAACAGACTGTGCGAACGAATCACTGCTGTAGTATTTCAGAGCGGAGGTGTCTACGGCAAAGCTCATGGTCGGACTTACGCTTGTAAACGAGTTCGCCCAATCCGTCACAACGCCCTTTGTCGTACCGCCAAGGTTGGAGATACCGAGGTTGTAGCCGAGAACAGTGTCCTCACCGATACGCATAAACCGCTTGGACGGGGAGTTGGAGTCCAACGCCGCTTTGTACGCCGCCGCCGCGTCATTCGCCCAACGCCGCATATACGGTCGAGTCGTATCGTAGAAATCGTTGATACCGTTGTTGAAACCGCTGATAACATCTTTTGCAATGTCATAGAACACCTTGTAAGAGACAATTCCCGTAAAAGCGTTCTTCACAGTGTTTGCAAACGATACCATACCGCTCTTAGCCGTAGCGTAGTTATTGGTGATACCGTTGTTGAAACCGCTCACAATATCCTTGGCGTAGTTGCCGAATGTCGTTCGGTTGATTGCACCAAAGGACGCGGAGGTAAACCAGTTCTTGAGGTTGGAAGCCCAAGAAATGAAGCTCGACTTACAAGTTGCGGCGTTGGTGTTCAGCGAGTTCTTGAACCCGTCCACCAATGTTTTCGCCGCATTGGAGAAGTCAGAGGACTTGGACTTGATACCGTCCACAAATCCCGTCACGAGCTTCTGACCGACCTCTTTCATGTTCACAAACATACCCGTGGACAGCTCAACATTACTGTTGCAGAGCGTTTCCATTTCGGTAAGGAAGCCCTTATACTGCTTGAGCAGGTTGATTGCCGTTTTCAGTTCGGGTACAGCCAAGTTCAGCTTTTCGTTGAGGGTAGTGGTTTGGTTGTAAATGTTCTCTACATCGTCTGCCAGTTTCTCAACAGGGTCTTGCGTAAACCAACCGATGATGGTGTCAATGGTCGCGCTCAGTCCGGCAATAGCCGAAACCTCCGTGTACCGAACGACCTCACCTGCGAAATCCGTCATAAAGTCTACGAACTCGCTCATGTTGGTGGAAAGGGTCGGGAGCTTACCATTGAGTCTGTCGAGCGCGGGAGCGAGGTTGTCACCAAGCTCATTGGCTACCGCTATCAGACTCTCCGTAAATATGATGAACGCCGCCGCCAGTTCGACAAGCAGAGCCGTACCGAGACCGATAGCCAGCGGGAGCAGACCTGCACTTGCAACCGTAGCCGCGCCAAGAGCGGCAGTCACTACGCCGATACCGACAAGCAGAGCCGTACCGAGACCGATAGCCGTTGCGATGGTTTCCCCGTTATCAAGAACAGGTTGCCATGCTTGCCCGATTTCGTCCAAGCCTTTACCGATAGCCCAAATCTCCACGAGGAACAACCCCGTTGCGATACCCAACTCTGCGAGAATTGCCGTACCGAGAGCAATGTTCACGATGAGCGGTGTACCGACAGAACCAAGCAAAGCAGTCACAATACCGACAACCGCTAAGATACCGATACCAATACCCATAGCCGCTAAGACCGTGCCGCCGTTGTTGATAACAGGTTGCCACGACTCACCGACCTGCGCTAATCCCTCGCCGAGTAGAATGATTGCTCCCGTGATGAGGAGTGCCGCCGCCGCGACCTCTGCAACAATTACGATACCCAAGCCGAGGTTCTTTGCGAGAGAGGTGAGGTTCGGGGACAGCTTCGTGCTGACCGTAGTGTCGAGGGTTTCTGTTGCAGTTGCAACGGTCGTGACCGCTTCGGAAGCCTTACCGATGGTAGCGACCTCCTTGAGCTTGGAGAACACATCTAACGCCATAGCGAGACCGCCGAGGACTTCCAGTGCGCCGATAATCAGCGTCACTTTATCCACACCGCTCCAATCGCCTTGCTTGATAGCGTCCCAATTCGCGCCAATCTCTGTGATGATGGAGGTGAAACCTTGAATAGCCAGTCCCCATGCCGCTACCTTGAGATTGCCTGTGAACACACCGATACCGATTGCAATATTGGTGAGACCTCTGATAGCGGTATTGGCATTTTCCCAATTTACACCGCTTTCGGAAATGTCCTTGATTGCAACAGCAATCTCGCCAATACCCTGTACGACCTTGAGCGCACCGCCAATCTTGAGATTGCCGAGGATAATCAAGCAATCACCGATTGCACCCGTGAACTCACTAATCATACCGACAACATTTTGGAATGTTGCGCCGTTCTCAAGGAAGTCTTGGAAATATCCGATGAACTCATTGAGGTCGGACAACAGACCGAGTGCGCCGAGTCCCGCCCAACCTGCGCCGAACCCTTTGAACGAGGTGATATATTTCACGAAATCGGCAACGCTCTTTGCGATTTTCCACGCCGCGAGACCCGCACCGATAGCTCCCACCGTCAACAGGATTTTCCCAAGACGGGTATCGAACAGGTCAGCCCACGAGTCGATTTCCTTGTTCAGACCGAGCCATTCTTTCATTTTCTGAACAATCTCATCGACTTTTGAACTGATTGCGCCATCGAGGAAATCATAGGTCGGCAGGTCAAAGCCAAGACCTCCACCTCCGATGTTACCGATACCACCTGCACCACTCCCGCTTGTGTCTTCGGGCGGGGAAATGATGTTCAGCTCGTCAATACCGAGCAGAGCGTTTTTCAGCTCTTTTGCCTTTTTGGTAGCGTCACCAAGACCGTCTCCGATGTCCTGTGTACTGTCAGCGACCCCACCGACAGTTGCGCCGATACCGCTGTAATCAATTTCCGGCAGTGCAAATCCGAACAGGCTTGCAATGGCATTTGCAATAAGCCGAATGACCTTTGCTACGGCAATCGCATACGGCAGGATAGCGTTCAGAGCAGGAATAAAGATATTACCGATTGCACGGGCGCACTGAGTAACCTGTGCTTGCAGGACGCGGAGTTGGTTCGCGGGAGCGTTCAGCGTTCTCGCCATATCGCCCTGTGCGGTTGTTACCTGCGTCATAATCGCGTAGTAACGCAACTCCGCTTTCTCAGCCTGTGTCATAGCCGAGACTTTCTTCTCAATACCGAGGGTATATGCTTCCTGCTGTAGACGAGCCACAGACAGGTCATAACCGAGTCTACGGAGCGGTTCAAGCTCACCTGCGATACCCGACTGTAACTTTTGGAACGCTTCCTCGAACGGAATGTTAAAGAACGAGGAAATGTCATATCCAAGCTGAGTCAAGTTTCGACTCATCGTGTACGCCCTATCGCTTGCCACACCGAAACCCTTGGTAATTGTCATAAATACACCTTGGTTTCGCAACCATTCGGCGGGGTCGATACCAACGATTTCACTGACGCGCTCTGCGTACTCCTGCGCCGCGCTTGCGTACTCGCCCATAGACGCGGTAAACAGGTTCAAATCTTCAACATACTGGTTGGACTTATTGATAAATCCTGCCAATACGGAAGCCGCTTTTTTTACCGCTACGATAGCAATACCGATTTTTGCGGCGAGGTTCACATAGCTTGTGGACGCTCTGTCGTTCGACTTCGACAGATTGTTTGTACTGGTAATCAGCTTTTGGATTCTCGCCGGAAACGCCGCGAACCCGCTCGAAATGGCTTGCATTTGCGTAGCGAGAGGAGCGAAAGCGTCTGCCAACTGTTGAACCTGTGACGCAAGTTCCCCGATGTTTACCGTCTTTAGAGATTGCATGAGAGCGGGAATTTTGCCAAGCTGAGTCACAAACGAGGTAAGGTTGTTCTTACCCATCTGAGAAAGCGGGGAAAGAGCCGAAACCAGTTCGGAAATCTGCGTTCCCAACCCTCCGATGTCCACGCCGTTAAGACCCTGTACCGCTTGCGGCAATCGCTGTAGCTGAGAGATAAAGCTGTTGAGGTTCGACTTGCCGATGGTGGAAAGCGGGGTAAGCGCGTCTGCAAGCCGACCGAGCGAGGAAAAATCAGTCCCATTCAGAGACCGTACCGCTGTCCCAAGGTTGGAAATCTGATTAGCTACAGAAGACGAGAGCTTGAGGTTTCCGCAAGAGGAAAGTGCCTGTAAGCCCTGCGCCATCTTGTTCAGATTATCCGCATTGGTGGAGCTGATATTGTTCAGTGCGGTATTCAGCGTAGTAAGCTGTCTTGCCACAGCGGTAAGACCAACTCCACCTTTGGTAGCGGATTTTACTTTACCCAAAGAAGAAGCAAGCGCGTCTAATTGTGCCACTGCCGAGGTAGCACTCGATTGTACCTCAAGTTCTAACTGTTCGATTGTAGTAGACACGGTTCTCACTTCCCTTCAAATTTCTTGTTATGCTTCGCCATAAAGCCCTCGATAAGTGCTTTACCCTTATCGTAGATTTTCCTGTCTTTTTCTTCCTGCCGATACTCAGCCTGTTTTTCCGTGATAGCAAACGGCTCTGCCAAGTACGGAGCAGGTTTCGTACCTTTTTTGGCAAAAGCATGGAGCAGAGGTGACACACGGGACAGAGCTTCGTAAAAATACGCACCCTGTAACCACATTTCTTGGTTTTTTCTGCTCGTTCGGAGTTCTTCCGCTTTCCGATAAAAAATCACCAGTCGGCAATCCTTATCCCAATACTGTTCTTCGGTCATGCCGAGAGACAGGTAGTACGGAAAAAGCTCTTCAAATTTCTCTCCGTAAGAGTGGAGGGGAGCAGTGGCAGTAACACCACCACTCCCCTCAGTGGAGGACAGCGGGTCACTCACCAAGTCGCTGTCCAGTTCAAGTTTCCCTTGCTTTCTTCGGGTTCTTCAACGAGGGTCATAATCGGTTCGTTATACATTTCTGCCAACTTACCGATAAGCTCCTCTTTCTTGGTGAGCTTAGAATAGATTGTGTCGATGGTGTCCTGCTTCACAAAACGATGGTGAGCAAGGAACGCACCTGCGAACAGTGCCGGGAGGGTACTCATGGGCTTTTCGGTGATTTCGGACGCGATAAAGCCCTTTTTCTCCATTTCCGCAACGGTTCTGCGGGTGTATTCGAGGGTGTATTCCTTATCCTCGAAAGTGAAAGTCAACTGTTTACTCATTGTTCTGTCCTCCTAAATTTTCTTTTACTCTGCCACAGTGATAGGGGTAGACGGTGCGATAGTGACGGTCATACCAACGACCTCATTCACGCCGCCGCCAACGGGGAACGCGGAAAGCTGACCCTTGAACTCGAACTTACCGTCAGAGCCAGTGGGAGTCAGTACGCCGCCGCTCTCAGTGCCACCGAACCACACTGCGTAGGACTCCTCCTTACCCTCAAGAGCCTTGAGCTTGGTAAAGTCCTCCTTGGTGTAGTTCGCAGTGAACTCAAGCGCGTCAAGAGACTGAATACCGGGAATATAGGTCTGCATTTTGTCAGACAGGGTAGTGGTCTCCAACATTTCCGGCGCACCGCCGAGGTCGGGGAAATCCTTGATGTCGATAACCTTTTCATAGGCATCGCCCGTGCTTGCTTTCTTCATAAGAAAAATCTTATAGGTGGAAATAGCCATGATTTTTACCTCCTGTAAATTGTTTTATTTTTGGATATTACTGCCCGGTAGCGTCCGAGCATACGATAAATGGTCGCTTCGTCTTGGTTTGGTACAGGTTCGAGCATTGTCCGTGTGAAGTTCAGTTCTAAGAGCTGTTCGTCAATGAACGCCGCCAGTTCCTTACACTCCGCTTTCTTACCCGATGTCTTATTAGAGTAGACATTCACCTCGTAGGTCACAGCCACATGATTTTCGTGTCCCTCCGTGGTCTGAGAGTTGCGGAATGTGGCATTGTCTATCTCAACGATGGAGATAAAAGGAAACGAGGAGGGTGACTTGACATATTCGCTCATAATGAGCAGGTCGGGACATTTCTTCTCGAACGCCGCATAAACCTTTTCCGATACTTCGTCAAAAATATCGTCTTCCATGTCAATCATTGAAACACCTCCCTCGCTATTTCTGCGATTTCATCACAAACGGTTCTTACGGCGTTATACATTGGCATGGTAGCGGGTGCGCCGTGAGTCAAGCGTAGTTTACCGTCCTCATAGAACCCCCACGCATCTTTCTTACCCATGCCCTTACCGTAGCCGCCGATGGTGAACCCCAACTCTGACCCTTTCGGGTGAGGAGAAGTACCTGCCGAGCCGTTGTAATGAACACCTGCGCCGAACTCGACCCAAACCGCGTCTTCACCCCGCGCAATGACAAGTGTGATATTGCCCCGTTGGTCGATACTCACATCGACCTGTGCAGTGCGTTGACCGCCTTTCAGCAAATCGTCCACGACAGCCCCCGCAAATCCGTCTCTTGACAGTTCCGCAAGCCGCTCCGCAACTTTCTCACGCAAGAGGTCGGTTTTGCGGATAATATCCTGCTTATACTGTTCCAGTTCTCGCATTGCCTTGTCGATGTCACGCACAGACAGCCCAAATCGAATAATCTTTTTACCCACTGACCGTCACCTTGCTTATGGCGATTGATACGCTGTTCAAACTCTTTGCGACCTTTTTCACTACATAATCGTGAGGGGTGATTACCTCACCTGCGTCATTGACCTTGAGTGAACCGTCCGCATTAAGTATCGGTAAGGTATCGACCCACAAGACGGAATACTCGTCAATGGGCGGCGTAATGAAATCCATTACAATTATCTTGTCATAGGACTCATTCTCACCAAACTGCCGCGTCTGCGTCTCGCCCTTTGCGGCTGAAATATTGGCGTGTTCCTCGATGGGATTACCGTGAATGACTTTGTACTGACCTGTTTTCCTGCCTTGTTCGTTAAGGATAGGTTCTCTGCCCTCATAGAGAGCGTAGTAAAACTCTCCCTTATTTCGGTTCATGCACCTCATCGAATCACCCCGCAATGTGGAGTGACCGCCTTGAGCATGGACGCGGGAATATCTGCGTTCTCATACTGTCGCGTAATGCCGTTTTCGGTGTGAGAGGTCTGCCCCTCTGCACCCCGCTTATTGAGCATATAGGCGGCAATTTCGATTTGCAGGTACTCGTACTTGGTGGGAACTTCGGTCACAGTATCGTCATACGGGTATGCCTTTGCGAGAATCTTACTGCCGGACAATTTAAGGTAGGTGGACAACACTTCGTCCGTGTCAGAATCACCGACCATAGCTTTCAGAGCCGCCAGTTTTTCAGTATCAGTCATGTTGTCCACCTCCCAACTTACGTCGCAGTGATTTCGTACCAACCCTTGGTCTTCGGGCTATCATCCTCTGCGGGAACAACCGCTACATAGCCAAGACCGCTCTTAGCATAGTAGGTCTTACCCGCCGTAACCGTGGTATCGGTGCTTACCGTCGCAGTACCCTTAACAATCTTGACCGCGTAACGCTCGTCCGTCAGCGCGGGGAGATAATACTTGCGGCTGAAAATAGTGTTCTTACGAGTGTTCGCGTCACTGGAATCGCGAGGAGGAGTCTCGACCTCAACACCCTTTTTGTTGAACAGAGTGACCGCCTGTTTGGTAGCGGTACAGATAGTGCCGGAAACCGCGTCTTTCTTGGTGTAGATGTTGACACCCGCCACCGTACCGACATAACCGCTACGGGCAAAGGACTCAACATACTGCAAGCTCAGACCAAGAGCCTTACGCAGAGCCGCCACATCAGCCGGAGAGACGAACGCAAAGAAGTTCACGCCCTCGATGTTCTCAAGGTTATACATAGCCTGTGCGTCCGCGAAAGCGTCAAAGTTGAGTGCGGAAACAACAATGACCTGCGTTGCCTTGTTGAACTCTGCGAAAATGTCAGCGTTGACGGTGTTGAACATATCCGTACCCATGTGACGCACACCAACGGGAACGAGCATGGGGTCGGTCATTTCCTGCTCATCGTAATACTCGAAACGGTTCTGAGCCATCAGAATCTTATACTCGAACGGAGCATAAGTGACCTCAATGCTTTCGGTGTTACCCGCGCCCATAGCCAACTTCTGAGTGGCGTTGCTTGCGCTGTAACGGTTGATTTTTCGCGTCATACCCGCAGTACCCACGAGGGAGTTATCCACGGTGCAGAACTGCTGTAGGTCGAGGTGAGAATTGAACTGGTCTTCAATCTCGTTCGACAGATAGAAATTATCGTAAATCTTATGAGCCATTACTCATTACCTCCTGTATAAAGTTCCTTATATTCTTCCGGGTGTTCCTGCGAGAACTTGAGCCTGTCGGCAGGATTCATTTCCCGGAGTTTCTTGAGTGTCATGGTCTTGCTGTCCCCATCGGGAGTAGGCTTCGGAGTACCTTTCAGAGCTTCCGCACGAATCCTCTTTTCAAAGAACGCGAGGTGCTTCTTCTGATTGGCAAAGACCTTTTCCAAATTGCCGTCTGCCATAGCTTCCGCTGTCTCATCAGCCAAACTTTCCTCATAGCCCAACGCGACCAATTTCGCCTTGTTCTTGGAGACCGCGCTCTCACGCAGGAGCTTGTTGTACTTTTCCTCAAGCTCATCACGCTCCTCCTTTTCTTTCAGCTTGGCGGCTTCGTCCTCGGAGAGCTTGTCCCTCAGTTCCTTTTTCTTCTCAGCCAGTTCGGAAGCGGTCTTATCAAACAGCTTCTTATCCACATAGCCGGAATAATCGGGGTCGGGAAAGTCAAATGCTTCCAAAGCCTTGAGCTTATCCTCTGCGGACATTTCGGCGTAACCCTCAATTTTACTTACATCAATCTTTGCCATAAAATATTCCTCCTTGCGTTTTTACGGGTTCTCTCCCGTTATGGTGCGATTTAAGGTTTCTCTACCTATTTGCGATTAAAGTCTTCTCTGACTATCTCAAACGGTCAATGCCGCCTAAAATCATTTATCATCCTCATCGGGGTTCGGATTTTCCACAGGTTTCTGCTCAATCACTTTCGCCTGTTCCTGCTCGTAATACTTCACGCTCATTGCGTAAGCGCGTTCCGGGTCGATAAACAAGCCGGAATGTTGGAAAGCGAGGAGCGGGTGAATCTTCGGGTTATCGAGCATGGTGGTAAGCACCTGTGACTTACTCTGAATGTTCTCGTAATTGCGGCGGGTGAACTGCAATTCGATGTCCTTGAGGGCAATATCAAAATCACTCAGCTCACGGCAGATACGCAACACGAGCTTGAGCATTTTCTTCTCAGCCTTTTTGAACATATTTTCGCTGTCTTTCGCCCTCGCTTCTGCGAGAGACCAACCGTCTCGCAGAAGTACCGCCGCGCCAGTGTCGCTCGTGGAGCTACCGCCGTTGCGGTTCGGCATACCGCAGATTGTGAGAATGGAATTGTAGCAATCCTCTTTCAAGGTCTGCGTCTGTGTCTGATTGAGGTCGGTCGTGACAACCCCCACATCGGCGTTTGCGCCGTCTACGGACTTCACTTTGATTGCGCCGAGGGTAAGGAACTCCTCGTATTCCTCTTTGGTGATGTCACAGTTGATGAACTTGATAAACGCCTGTACCACCTGCTCAACACCGTCCATGCGGTTGGATGTGATGTTGTTCATCGTATCGAGGAGGGGGAGAACAATCTCGAACGAGCCAAGCCGAGCATTATTCGCCGGGTACTCGAAAATGGGAATCATGTTCAGCGCGTGGGGGGTGGACTCTTTCAGAATACCGTCCTCCACGAGATAGTAGCGGTTCTCCGTATAAATGGAGTAGCGGGTAATCTCGTTATCGTCCTTGCTGTATTTCACCGCCATAAGCGGCTTATTGCCGATTTCGTTGGAGTACACCACAAAGGTATCTCGCGGGTCGAGCGTATACAACTCGAACGGGGACTCATCTTCCTCGCCCCGTGCGTCCGGCAGAACCAGTCGGAACGCCGTTCCACAAATCATCTGCCATTCCACAATCTCTTGGTCTTGTGACGCTTTATCCTCCGCGAACATCAGCTCATTCAAGCGGGTAATCGCCGCCGTAACGGACTCCTCGCCGCTCTTGCCGACATACTGAATCGGTTCGCCACACAGATACCCGACCTTAAAGGACACGATTTCATTCGCACGGTTTTCCACAATGCGATTGCAAATTTCCGGGCGAACCTCCTTGGTGCGGTTCAGAATCGGTTGTTTTCCCTTGTAATACTCCCAAAGATAATCAATCTCCGAGCGATTCAGAGCGTGAATGGACAATGCTTTAAGTAACACTTCCACGACATTTTCATCGGTGATTTCCGTAACGCTACTCTTAATAACTCTGCGTCCAAACATCTGTCGAGTTTTCGCAACAGGCTTGGAAGTGTCGATTACATTTCCCACATTTGTCCCTCCTCTCTGAAAAAGTAAAATGGCGCACGACCGCCGAGAACTTTCGTTCCCGCGCAATCATGCGCCACTCAAAACAATCTATTTCTACACTTACAATTATAGCATATCAATTCGTAAAAGTCAATGTTCATGTTCTTCTTTTGCGAATTAAATGTGGAAAACCATGTGGAAAATGTGAATTACCAAGGTCGTTTGAACACCTCGACTTTTTGACCGCTCAACGACTGTGCATATTCGGCAAGCATAGCCATTCCATCGGGTACATCATCGTGCTTATTCTTACCTGCGACAGTATAGGAGCAAAGCATATCCATCATTTTTCCGTAGTCAGACTTCCGCTGATAGAGAGAAGCGTCTTTGAACAAACAATGCTCCTTGACCCATGCACTGTTGACGATGATTTTCGTCTCCTTGTTCGCCGTGGTAAACTTGGTCGTGATATGGGTCACACCGTTTTTCTTCTTGACTTCCTCCTGTATCTTCTCTGCCACGCGCCGACCTGCGGAATTGGACTCAAAACGGCAGGACTTTACCTTATCCCGTACAAGGATTTCCGTCAGCCGAGCGTCCACAACATTCGGCAAGCCGTTATCACACACGCAATCGTCAATATAGTAGTCCTGCCCGTACACATACGCCACAGGGAGAAATGCGTAGTCCGCGCCCTTGTCTTTGGTGTCACAAATACCGATAATCGCGTCCGGGTCTTCTTTGGGAAGCTCGAAATAGCGGCGTAGCTCGTCCTGCGAGTAGACCAATCCCTCACGCTCAATGGGTTCGTTCATATACAACGCCCTCCACGAAACATCGTCCATAATATTGCGCTGTTCCCGGTAGAAGTGGGTGGAGAACCCGACCCCATAAGCATAATCGAAATTGGACTCATCGTTTTCGTCCATAGCAGGTACGACAATGAATTTCGCCTTGTCGCTATCTACATATTCTCGCTCCAATCGACCAATCACATCGTGTACCGACCATCGGGTAGCGATATGAAGCTCCTTGCAATGGTCTCCGATTTTACGCTGTCTCAAGTCCGTGGTATAGGTCTCCCACAGCTTGTCAAGCCGCTCTTTGGAGAGCGCGACCTCGATACCCGATACCAAATCGTCACAGTAGAGGAGAGTTGCGGCACGATATAGACCCGCGTTGCCCGTGCCGATGGAGGTAAACTCCAATGTTTCAAAACGCTGTCGCTTATCAAGGTCGATACGACAATCTTTCGCGTTCGTGTTAGAGACCTGTATATTGGGGAATACATCGTGCCACAGGTAATCACCATTCGCATCAAAGATACGCAAGCACTCATCGTACACACCGCGCACGAACGAGTTGGAGTGAGAGCCTGTTAGCATAGGTTCGTTGGGAATCTTCCCGCCGAGCCAAGTGAGATAGAAGATAGCGAGAGTGGTCTTGCCGCTACCGGGCGGGAGAGAGACCGCAAGCAGGTCAAGTTTATCGTCTGCAAGTTCTTGTAGTGCGTCCACCACCTGTTTCAAGACCTTACGGCGCGGCGGGTAGAACTTCTTTTTCGGTTCTCTGTTCCATTCCACATAAAGTAGGTAGCTGTCAAAATCATACGGTGCGGCGGCGAGGAGAACCCGCTTGTGCAATCCGTATAGCTCCTTGACCTCCTGTTCCGAGGTGAGCGGGTCACTGATATTTCTCTCACATTCAGCCGAGAGGAGCTTGAGATACTTCACGCCGAGCGGAATATCCGTTTTCATTGCTTCCTTGCACATATAGAGCAGGTCTTCCCATGTCCGAAACAGGTAAGCGTCCTTTTTTATTTTTTCGAGAATTTTTGAAAGTAGCTGTTCCATTTTTACCTCCTGCAAAAAGAAAAGCGCATGACTGGTTGAGGATAAACCCTCAATCGCAATCATGCGCCAATTCTTGTAATCGTCAATTTTCATTTTGATAGAGATATTCAAGCCCGTTCTTTTGGTCTCGAATACCCTCAACAGTATCACCGCTTACATAGAACACCATGTAATAATACTTATCTTGGGCGGTGGAGTAGACCCAACCCGTGTACCGCTGACCCTCCGCATAATCCTCAATCTGTTCCCAATCGTTGAGTTTATTCAGAGAGGAGGGAACATCAGTCTGCGACAGGGCATTTTCAATGCTCTCAGCCAGTTCCACCGAGATACTGTTTTTCTCCGCGAACTTCTCAGCGTCCGTCTTTTCCGCGATAGGTTCTTTCTGACCGCAACCGACCAACGCGAACACCATCACGACCATACATAATACCAAAATCAGCTTTCTCACACATCGACCCTCCTTATCCCTTGCTGTTTGCACTTACGAAAGAATGTGGACTCCGACAGTCCCGACTGCTCAATAGCGTCTTTCAGCGGGAGAGAACCCTCCTGCCAACTCCGAGCCGCACCGAGAAATCTGTCAGTCACGGCAATCGGCTTGCGCCCCTTGTACTTGCCCTCCGCTTTGGCAATCTCAATGCCCTCGCGCTGACGCTCAAGGATATTCTCCCGCTCCAACTCCGACAATGCGGCAAACACCGTCAGCATAAACCGCCCTTGCGGGGTGTTGGTGTCCACTTTCTCTTTGTCTGACACAAGCTGAACGCCACGGGCAGACAGAACACCCACCGTATTCAGCAGGTCTTTGGTGCTACGGGAGAGCCTTGAGAATGACTCCACATACAGGGTATCGCCATCACGGAGAAACGACAGCATTTCATTAAACTGCGGTCTGTCCGTGTTCTTCCCGCTGATTTTGTCGAGAAAGACTTTCTCCACATCGAGAGATTTCATAAGCTCCACCTGTCTCGCCGGATTTTGTTCTGCGGTGCTGACTCGTACATAACCGACCCTCATGTACTCACCTCCGATTTACTTTTCCTTTGGGATATAGGTGATTTCGATGTCGTACCCAAGAGCTTCCATGATTTCAACGAAAGTCTTGTTCATAATCCCGTCTTTCTTCTTGACGATTCTGTTGACATACTGTCCCGTAGTCCCAATCTTTTCTGCAATGGTCTGTTGTGTCACACCCTGTTCAACACATTTGACTTTTACATCAAGTTCAATATTATTGCGTACCATAGTGCGTCCTCCTTTAGTTTGTGAGATTAGTGTAGCACAAGAGAAGATGAATGTCAATACGAAAAAGATAATTTATAGTCCTTTTTATTCTTTTTGAAATTTTCGGCTACTCGCCGTACTCCCTCCCGGCACGGCGGCGGGGCGCGTTCCCCCTCCGGGGTACAGCGTCAAGCCGTCCCGCGTTCGCTGTCAATAGCATTTCGCGCCCTTGACAGTACCGCCAAAACGCGAAAAACAACCCTATTGAACGCGCCCCGCGCCCCTGTCAATAAACTACACACTAACGACAGCAACGCCGGACGGCTTGACGGACTCCCGAACGCGCCGCGCATGGGTACAGCTTGCAAGGCATACCGCCCACAACGCAACAGAACGCCCCACAACGGGCATAATATAAGCGGGGTATAATTCCCTATACCCCTAACACAATAAAGCCCCATACAGCGCATTACAGCGGCTATAATAGGGCATAGGAAAAGCCCCGCCAATAATAGCGGGGCTTGCCTGTTATTTATTGATTTTTAGCAATTCAGCCAATACCACCAACGGAAAAAGCAAGATACAAATAAGCGTCATTTTCTCAACCTCCTATATTATGCGAATGTAAAGCGGCGGCTTTCCGTTGTCCGGGTATATTTCGCGGCTATTTCGGGCGCGTCCTTTTTTAGTGCGGTCGTATCAATCCGGGAGGAAACAACCGCTTTATAACTTGCTTTATGTTCCGTTCCCGTCAAGCTGTCAACGCCTGTTTCCCTCATATACTGTTTTAGCGCGTCTTTCAATGCGTCAATGTTTGCGGCTATTTCCTCACCCATGCGGATATATTCCGCTAATTCTTTCATAGTGCTATCAATGTTCATTGTAAAACCTCCTGTAATTTGAATATTTCAGCATTTCGCAACATAGAAACAAATATGTAAAAATGGCGATTTGTGCGCGGATTATATCCGCAATAGCCCATATCATTTTTATACACCCGGATAATATCGCCGGGGCGCGTTTCTGTCGTTTCTATGAGCATTTCGCCCGTTATGCGGGTGAAATGGCGGGGTATTCTGTTACTTGCCATTATTCCACCTCCCGCGCAAAACGCGCCCCGAAAAACCAATAGGTTTTATTTTTCGATATTTCCACAATATTGAATTTTTCCGCGAACATGGCTCTATCACGGCTTGACGGGGGAATTGTGGCGCGGCGCGTGTTGTTCCTGTTGGCGTATTTTAGCAACGCTTTTTTATATTCCGTTTCCGTCAATAATTCAGTACCAACAAATATTTCGTAATCCCGCGATAATTTATAATTATCATATTGCGGTTTTACCCTGTAATATCGCATAATTAAACCCCCATTCTGATACATTCATCAAGCGGGATTTTGTACCCGTCAACCCTAAAAAATGCGCTATCTTTCCCGTTTGCGGGGTAGTAGATTTTGCAACGGTGGAAACGCCGCGCGGCTTTCCCGCCATACCAACAACCCGAAACGCAATAAACAAAATCGTTTATACCGTATTCAATGCCCTTTATTTCAAGCCCATTCAAGCCGCTATAATATGCAACGCTTTCCCGGATTTCGCAATACTCCCGTTTATTCATGGCGTGTTACCTCCTCAATAAATGCCCTTGCAAGCTGTTCAAGCTGTTTCCGCTGTTCCTCCCATGCAAGCGAATAATCATAGCGGATTTTTTCCGCGCCTGTTTCGTACCGTTCCCGCAATTCATAGGACGGGTGAACATTCCCGAACGGCGCATAACCTGTTACAATAGCAACCCCGCCGCCCATATCGTAAATATCAGCCGCCCACCCCTCACGGCGTACCGTGTACGCGACCGGGCTTTCATAATTCAAAAGGTTTTGTAAACCGCAATAGGGAATACAAATAATTGTATTGTAATTCGTCTTGATTGCCTTTTGTGTTGTCTTGAATTTCATTTTGTTTTACCTCCTCAATAATTCGCGGCGCGTCTTGCGTACATTGTTTTTAGACTTTCGGCGGGGGTCATATCCGCGCCGCCGTGGGGCTTTTCCTCCACCGGGAGCGCGTCCCACCACTTTTTACCACCGCCCGAAATGCCGAACATTTCAATAAATGCGTTGATATGGCGCATTGTCGTTGCGCTGTATCCCCCCCACATTCGGACAAATTCGCCGCTTTTATCAATCTTGCAAACGGTAGTATCATAGGACTGTAAAAGCGTTTCCCCGTCCTTTTCAATAACTTTCGCTTTCCCGTAAAAGGATTTTGTGCGGTCATAGCCGCCCGGCGTCAATTCGTAAATTCGCATTTTGTGAACCTCCTATAATCTGTTTTGTGTTGTTTGTTGTCCTGTTGTGATTATAGTATAATTCAGCTTTTCCGAATTGTCAACCCTTTTTTCAATATTTTTTATCTTTTTCGGATTATTTCAAATCCTACTTATTATATAGCGAAATTCGCCCCGCGCCGCCGTCCGGCAATGGGGCTTTTGCTTTATTGCGGTAAAGCGTTAATAGGAACAGGGCGAAATCCCCACAAATCCGTGAAAAATCCGCGCAAAAAGACCGCCCAACGGTGGCGGCAGGTGAGCCGCGCTCCCGCTTGGGCGGTCTGCGTGATAGTCGATAGTCGAAAGTCGTTTGAGAGTCGAGAGTCGTTAGTCGCTCTGAGAGTCGCTGTCAGAGTCGATGAGGTAACGCTGTCGAATGTCCTCTGCGTCATAGTCGGAGTCGTTCTGCTGATTTGGAGTCAGCACATATTCGGTCTTGTCTTGATAGCCGTAGTTGTTCTTGCCGAGGAAGATACCCGAAACAGGGTTAATTTTGCCACTGTTCATATAGGTTTCCCACATATTTTCCAACATTTTATACGCCTTTTTAATGGAGTCGGCTACCTCTCGCGGCAATGCTGTCTTATATCCGGCACTTCCAGTCGGTCTATCATGTGCAATAGCTGTCAATGTCTGTCTGCTCATTCCGTTCAGCGCAATAGCCATTCCTGCAACAGTCGGTTTCAAGTCAGCTTTCTCATACAACGCAAAATATTCACCCAATCTCTGAGTGACTGCGTTCACATCTTCCATATCAATATCCTGCATATTATACAATGCTATATTGATACTCATAATCTTCGTATTATCTCCCGCTTCGAGCATAAGCCCGTTATCACCAATGACAGGCGAGTTTCCACCACGGGGCTTTTTCTTAATCACCTGCACATCTTTCTGCGCCTTTTTCTCTGCCATTTTTCAATGCACCTCCGTAAAGTCGTATAGTCGCACGAGAGTCCTCTTTCCGAGCCGGAGAGTCCTCTTTTCTTCTTATTCTTCTTGTTACAGAAGTAGTTAAAGTAGTTAAAAATCGGGTTTTGCGTGTAACTTCTTATAGTAGGGATTTTCCTATATAGAGGAAGTTACACGCAAAAGCTAAAAAACAACTACTTTTACTACTTCAACTTGACTGTTTTAATCCGATACAGACTATTTTTTAATCCGAAAAAGACAAGCCCCTAAAAAGGTCGTTATCCGATTAGGATTAGTTTTTCGGAGACTCGCCCGTTCCCGTCTGAAAAACGAAAAGTCGAAAAGATTATTTTTCAATCTTATTCGGATTAGTCTCCTAATGTCGTTTAGGATTATTTTTCAATCCTTTTCGGATAATCGAGCTTTTTCATTTTCAAGCAGGAACGCTACGAGCATTTGAGACTTCATTTTCCAACTCGCAAGCCACGACAGGAGCGTTCCGTCCAGTATGTGAGAGACAATTTCGTTCGGATTTATGTCCTCAAGCATACCCGCAAGCTCATTCAGAATTTTCATTTCCATGCGTAACCCTCCTCACAGTCATAGTCGATAACTCGCTTGACCTCGACCGTTTTGAGGACTACAATGCGATAGTCTTTCCCACACCTGCGACTGTTATAGTCACACACAGCGTATCTCAAATCAGAGTAGGTACGCATTTCGTTGAAGCTCGTTCGCTGTCGAGGGGGATTGTAGCGATAGTCCGTGCCGTACAGGAATTTACCTGTCTTCTGATTCTGTATTGCAAACATTTTCGTGCTGTCCCTCCTTAACAGGTGCGAACACGGCGGGATTATCCAGTATCACCATGTGAAGCACATTTGCAAGCTCGTCAACCTTTTTCTCATCGTGTTCGGTATAGCCAAGATGGTCGAGCATACCGTGAATCATTTCGTGAAGAAAGTCGGCTTCCATTTTCGCCTGTGCGTTCGGACAGATACGGATAACCAAGTCGGTATAGGAGATTTCGCCGGAGTAATTCACATTACCCAAGTCGAGCTTGTTCGTGATTTCCACATCATAGACCTTCGCACCAATTTTCAGTTTTTCGGGTATCGTCATTTTCTGTACCTCTTTTCTGCGGACTGAATCCGCTCATAGATGTCTCCAAGGGACTCCGTAACCACGATATAATCCTCCTCGCCGCCTGTGAAGCAAACGGTGTTCCTGCCCTGTACGCAGGTGACAGCAGTAACGAGGTTGAGATTTACAAGCACCTGTCCGATAGTCGGACTTGTAAGCCAAATGAACATTATTACACCTCCCACCATGACTTGACTTCCTTGCCGAGTTCGACAGAGAGTTTTGTGCTGATAATTCGAGCGTGTTCGTACTGTGCTTTCACGCCGTGGACAAAATATTCAGTTTTGCCATTCTCGATGTTTTTCCGATTCAGATTGAGGAGGTCGGCTTGATACAGATTCAACAGCCGCACCAACTCTGATTTTTCCTGTAAAGTCATTTACAGTACCTCCTTAATTATCCACATTCAAAATGATACACGGTTTCCAGTACGGGTCGTATTCGGCAATCGCTTTCTTCACGAGAGCGTCAAATTCCTCATCGGTGTAATCACCATCGGCAAGAGAGTCCGCAACAGCTTCCTCGAACTCGTCCCTGTCGGTGTAGCACATACAGTCGTTGACCGTCTGAGCGCAATCAAGGAACTCTCCCTTATATGCCTTGATGTAACTACAACTCATATAGGAGTAATCCCCGCTGTTCGCTTCCTCACCCGCAAAGACGAGGAGCGGGAGGGTAGGATTGTTGCGGATAAGTTGACGCAGTTCATCAGCGGTATGGAGTAGCCCGGTAGGGCGGCGTTCTTCGTTTGTCATTTCAATTCCTCCTTATCGTTACAAAGACAGGGCTTTTTCCTGTCGGGAAAGTGGTATGCACCGATTTTCACGCTACCGTCAATGGTCAATACTCTTGGCATTATTTGACCTCCTTTAGCGCGGCAACAAGGCGTAGGCAAACGCCCACATGGTATGCAACGCACCCCTCACCAATGCACGGGTAAAAACACTGTGAGGTGAAATCACCCTGTCCCCTTAAAATCGCCTTATGCTCATCGGTATATACTCTGTACGGGCAGGACTTAAAGCGTCCTTTCTCGTCCAAGCAAGAAGCGTTCATTTATACTACCTCCTTGAGCTTCAAGCCCCAATAAATCATAAATCCACTGGAAGTCGATTTGCGGTCAAACCATTCGGGGTGACGCTCCATTTCAGAATTGAATTTCCGTGCCGACAGCACATACGCGCCCTCAGACTTCGCCCACAGTTTGAAAGCGGAGTAGAGGTCTTTCGCCTTGATGAGAGTGCGCTTGTTTTTCTCACCGTTCGGATTTTCTTCATCTTCGGGAACACGCACACAGCGGTTTTCAAGGAACTGCAACACAAGGTCGTTATCCCGTTCGTACCGTTCGACAACCTCTGACAAGCTCTTGGACATTGCGAGACCGTTTTCTTTGTACTTGATGTAACCGCGCACGAGCCACATGAAAATGCCGCTCATAGCGTCAAGGGAGGTCAGTTCGTCCTTGAGGTGGGTGTCCTGCTCAGACGGGGAAAAATGCCTGTTGAACTCAATCACCTTGATACGCTGAGACGCGAACAGGGATTTGTCTGTCACCATCGGCAGGTCGTTACAGGAGAGCCACAGGGTGAACTGAGGACGATATGTGATAGCTGTCTGATAGAGCGCACGAGCGGAGATTTCTTCGCCGCCTGTAAGCTGTTTGATTTTCTCCTCGTCCAGTTTGCCGTACTCATTGCTCTCACTCATCGTGACAAACCGCTTGCCCTTGAGTCCGGCAAGGGTAGGAGACGCGGCTTCTGCGTCTTTCTGCCTGTCACCACGACAAATCATACCGACCGGGGCAACTTTCGCGTAATCCCCAAGCATATACTCAATCGTGTTAAGGAGGGTACTCTTGCCGTTACGGGTCGTTTTGCCGTGGAGGATAAACATACACTCCTCATTACTCATACCGAGCATGGAGTACCCAAGAGCGCGTTGCAGGAAGTCAGCCTTATCCTTATCGCCTTGTGTGACCTCATCAATGAACTGTTCCCACCGCGTACACTTCACATCACGGCGTACCGTGTGCCGGAAACGGGTCTGCATGGTGAGAAAATCGTCCCACCGTGGCTCTCTGAAAGAATAGTCCTCCAAGGAATATGTCCCGTTGAGACAGTTGATGAGGTAGGGGTTGGAGTCGAAATCCGTAGCAGAAATGCGGAGTTCGCCTGTTGCGTCCTTGAGGATTCTGTCTCTCATACGCCTGTCACCCATCTTGTTCACGAATGAGGTGTACGCCTTTCGGGTATCATCGTCCGTGATTTCTCCACAGTAGAGAATCATCAAGCGCACAAAGTCTTTGATTTTCTCCGAGACAAGGATTGCACCCTCGTCACGCCGCCACGCGCCCTCGAAATAGGTGTACCAACTCTTATGCTCTGTGCAGTACCTCGCTTCGCGGTTGTAGAGCATACCGAACAGGTTTGCCATACCCATTTCCGACCACTCAAAGCCGGAGGAGGTCTCATCGGCGCGTTCGGGGTGGTAGGACTTAATGATATACATTTTGTCGGACAGGTCTTCGTCCATAATGCACCTGCCGTTACTCAGCTCAAAAAGCTCTCTGTCACCTGCCATTTACCTCACCTCACTTTTTATCTCCGTACTTCGTAGCCTGTGTTCTCAGCGTTGCCAACTTCTTCTTATACCGCTCAAAATAACAGAACTTGACTGCTTCCTCGATTTTCTTGGAGTTAAACACAAGAGACTGATGGTCTTCGGAGAGCATAGCTTCCTGTAAGAGATTGTCCAAGAACAGGTTGTAGCGGAACACATCGTTCTTGACGGAGTTATAGGAACTGACGGACAATGTGACCGTGTTGATTTCGTTATTTGCCATTTCTGATTACCTCCACATGGGGCAACGCCCTCAAGATTTCGCAAAACTCGCGCCACTCGTCCAGTTTATGACCCTCGCGGTAGTCGAGCATATTCATCACATTCTCGTAGGTCATAGTGACCGTGCGCCGCTGATTGTAACTGGACGGGAGGAGCTGAATCATCTGCCACCAATATTCCTTATCTTTGGTTTCAAGAAACTTGTTCCTTGCGTTGTTCAACCTTTCAATGGTTTTCCCAAAATAAACTGTATTTTCCGCAAGCAGATGTTCCACGGAAAAATCTTCAATGGTAAATTCCTTTGCGGCGATTTTGTGCATGGTGGAACAGGAATTAGCAGTCGTGCCTACCTTATAGGTATCAAACTCTTTCCACCAGTACAGCGGGGCGGTGATGTCCATAGCAACAAAAATCTGCCGTAGATACTTTCTGTGCGGGTGTCCTGCCGCAAACAGCTTTCGCATAAGAGTAAGGTCATTCTCACCGATTTCATAGCAGTAATACGGTGTGCAGTCATGCTCTTTCGGGTGGCAGATACCCTCGCGCTCGATACGACCGCATTTGCCGCAGTCAACGGCGGGGTAACTATCCGACCTGTCCCAACTGTTCAAGGGATTTCTCATACCACGGACAGCGTGTTCAAATCCCCAAACTTCAATGTTTTCTACCTTAATCATTGGTGTTTCCTCCTACCAGTTTATCAAGAATTTGTTCATACAGCGTTTTGTAGAGGTCGCGCTCCACCTCTGTGGCTGTGCTTTTCTGCGGCGCGTTTTCCTCAATCCCCCCCCGACAGGAAATGGGGAGTTGATACCGAGAGACACGAGCAGAGCGTTGTCAATATTTTTCAGCTCTTTCGTGGTGCAGGATTTAATGAATGTGGAAAGCCGCTCCTTCGATACCGTCTGAATGTTCTCACAGAGGGCAGTGGACGGAACGCGGCACATCACGGGAACATGAGTGGGGAGCGGTTTCTTTTCCTGTGAGGTCAAGAATACGATTTCCACATTGGGAGAGTGTCGATTGTTTATGTCGTTGGACACGACTACGCCGGGTCTACCTGCTCTCTGTTCAGAACCCGTGACCGTATAAAACGGCATTATGTAGTAAATGTCACCTCGATAGATTTCTGTCACCGATAAGACCTCCTTTAATCTTCAAGAGATTGTTTCTTGTCTCTTTATGATTAGATAATAACACGAAAAAGATTATATGTCAACACTTATTTCGATATTTCTTATCTTTTTCGTGTTATTTCTCTTTTCACTTGCTGAATGATGATTTCTCCGTCCACATCGGTGAGGAAAGTGAACCAATCCGAGCGGAAGAACCGCTCACACTCCGCAATGCCGGAGGTGTTTTCATCGTCCAACGCAGTACGGTAATCCTTGACCGCTTGCAAAATGATTGCGTTTATAAGCGCGTGATAGGGTTCATATTTCATCGTTTGTACCGTGTCACACTGTTACAGATTGTTTGTATCTCACCCCTGTCAAGAGGAGGGTCACAGGCAACCGTGTTACAGTAGAGCAGTTCGTCATATATCTGTTGCTTACTGTAGCCTTGATTGTGAAGCATACCCGCAAGGGAGGTCAGACAGATATTGCGGCTACCGTTCGGTATTCGGGGATAGACGGGACGGAGCTTGATACGATTGTTTTCGGGCATTTCCCATATCGGGCAGTAGATACGACCGCCGTAAGCCGAGGTATCTTTTTCTCGCTGAGTTTCGGGAAAATACTTTTCGACAATATACTCAATCGCGCTCTGATTTTCTTCGATAGAGCGAAATAGAAGTGTGTCACCCGTCATAATGAAGTACCGGGAGGACTTGTAGATTTCAACACCCGCAAGGTTATTCTTGCCCTTGAACGGCAAGTCCCCTTTGAGCAGGATATGAAATCCGCGACCACTCTTGGATTTCTCCGTATAGCTACGGCATTTGCCGATAATATCTGCCGCAAGAGGAGAAAGAAGTCCGTCCTCGTCATAACCCATGTCGATGTCCACCCCGACAAATCCATTGTCGTTAAACACAAACCCACAGTAGTCGTAGTGACCGTCCGACACCGATTTATGCGCGGTATCGAAATCAGCCCATGTCTGCGGATTGGTAGAGGACGCGGCTTCATTCTCCCATGCTTTCATCGGGACTTTGCTATTGCCACGAGTACAAACCCACTGATTCAGTTTTTTCAATTCTGTAGGTATGTTCTCGTAGCAGGTCACACAAGTCCCCTCCTTTTTGCAACTTTGCGTTCAAGCTCATTCACGAGCTTCCAAAGAATATCCTGTTTAATCTCCAACGCAACGGACAGGTTGTAGATGTTATCGGGAATCGTATCTCCCTCGCGGTAGATTGTAAGGAGCATTTCCTGTTCCTTATCCGTAAAGCCTTTCAGTGCGCTGTCACAGGCGAACCAGTTCTTTTTGTCCGCGTCACTGCGGAACTTCGGGTTGGTGTGACGGGCGTAGAAACGCATACAGTGTTGGACATATTCGGAGTAAAATGTTCTCATTCCGCAACGCCCTCCGTCTTACGGGGAGCGGACTTCTTAAACACCTCTCCGGCAAAGTACCACTTATCGTCCACATTGATGGGGTAGCCCTCAATATCGGACTTCTTCATAGTACCTGTGTCGATAATGTGCTGTGCGGAAGCAACAGCCATCTGATTTTTCACAAAATCCTTGCCCGTCTTGAGCAGGAAAGCAACCTTGCCGTTTGCCGTTTTGAGCTTGTAACTCATTTTGTTTCCTCCTTATTCCATGTGGAAATATCAATACCGTAATCTTTTAGCTTCCGAGAACAGAGCCACGCTTTGTCCTCGTCACCCATTTCGTACCGCTTAACAAGTGCGTCAAGCTCAGTGGAAAAGGAATCGTAAAACGCTCTCAGGCGCTTTTTACCGAACCCAAACTTCTCGTGAAGTAGCCACAGGATAACCGCGTCTACCTCGTTAGCGTTTTTCTTATCGTACTCCGCGCACTGTCGGAGGATTTCAGCGTCAATCGCTTTCTGCTCCTTGGCAGAGAATTGAACGCCGAAAATGTGACCGTTTGCTCTCTTGAATACCGCCATCGTCAAATCCCTACCACATGAGACGCAAGCATATCCGCTTGGTGCGTCCACAGGACATTCGGGAAAGCGTGTACGGCGCGGGTGTAATCCCGCCATTCTTCTTTTTCGGTAAACGCGCCCATGTGGTAGCGAATACACGCAATTTCCTCATCGGTCAGTGTGAGAAACTGAGAGAGAAGAATGATGGATTTATCACCGTGACCCTTAAAAAGCGTATCGGGGTTATACTCCCAATCAACAATGTGGTCGTGCAAAGCCCCGTCCTTGCAACAAGTCCCTCGATACTGGTCGATTTTGCAAAGGTCGTGGAACATACCCACGATGAACGGGCTTGCGAGGCGTTTCCACTTGAGAGCGTTTGCCGCCGAAAGCTCCACAAGCAGGTTCATCACCATAAAGGAATGGTCGAACAAACCTCCCGCATAATTGCCGTGGTACTTCGTGCTTGCAGGAGCGTTGAAAAATCCGTTTTCTCCAAGCCACTTGAGAAAATCGTCTTTGATAATCCCGGCGAGATTGGTACTCATCATAAGGTCAAGGCGTTCTTTATCAGTCATTTTGTACCTCCTCTGTAAACGGCAGGTCGCAACATTCGGGGTGATATTGCTGTGTCCACAGTGCGCCAAGCATATTCCACAGAAACGCTCTATCGTGTGGTTCGTCCTCATCACTGCGAATAAACTTGATGTAGTGGCGTACACCACTGTCGATATAGCAGTGGAGAGGAATACCTTTTTCCCAATTACGCTCACCGTATTTGTTGCAACCGTCCTCATAGTGCTTGGAGACCTCTAACAGAGCCGTATAAAGACCTCCATATCTATACTCCGCAAAAGACTTGATTGCGGCTACAAGAGAGCTTCTATTGCCGGAACGAACATACTGGTCGATACGGTAGAGAATTTCATCATCAATCATATCGGCTACCACACCGAGCGGGAGCAGGTCACACCTGCCTTTGCCCTCGTTGATGTCTCGCACTGCCCCGGAATCAAACTCTCTGCGGTTGCCGCTGTCCTGTAATTCCATTTACGATACCTCCTTTAGAGGGAGGGGAGCTTTCGCTCCCCATACCCATCAACCTCCGAGCAGTGCGTCAAGGTCGAGACCTTTTTTCGGCGCGGCAGGAGCGGGAGCAGTAGCCTGTTTCTGAGGAGCAGGAGCGGCGTTCTTGTCCTTACCGAGCGTCAGCGCACGGGACACGGGTTCGGTATCAAAATACTCAGCAGGAGCTTTATCACCGAGATTTGCAAAAGTGACCGTCTTGTTCGGGTCTTTATTGGACGGGAGCTTGGTGTGAACAACCTCCGCTTCAATGAAGTGGTCGATAAGCTCCATCGGGTCAATGTCCTCAAGGGTGTAGTCACCCATAGCGGTCTTGGCAAAATAGGAAAAAGCGTTCAGAGCTTTTTCATTCGGTTCATCGTTCTTGTCCTTGATGGTGAAGCGTTCGGTCTGAGTCATACCCGCCGCGTTCACGAGCTTAATCTCAATCTTGCCAAACTCCTCATCGTAGGACACATCGTAAATGCGGAACACATAAGTTCCCTCCGGGATAAGAGTGAAACCACTCGTCATAGGGATTCTTGCCATGTTATTTACCCTCCTTAATATTCGGTACGGAGAATGACTCCGACAATTTCCTCGTCCACGAGGTCTACAGGTCTCTTGATAACCAATGCGGAAATCTTCTCGTCAACGAACATTTCCACAATGTCACCACGCTCGATAAGAGCATAACCATCATTGCAGATAGCGGTCTTATCAATGCTGTTTTCGGTGGCGAAAATACGCACACAGTCCTTGATTACACCATCGGCAACAGGCATGACCGCTTCGACCAGTTCGCAAGGCTGAGAAAAGGTGTCGTAATTGATAATGTTTTCAATGAGAGAGAGCATACTCGCGCTATCACAGGCGGTTACAGTGCGAATGTCTTCCGGGACTTTCATAAAGATAGAGCCGGAGGACAACCAACGGTCTCCATTTTCACGAACATAGAGAATACCATCAGCTCCGAGAGATTTTACGAATTTCTTAAATTTCATTGTCTTTATCCTCCTTATTTCACCGTCATGCGGTACTGTTCAGATTTCTTCTGATATTTGTCGAGCAGACCGTCAGCTTCGAGAGCTTTCTTGTCGATGGTCGCGGTCTCCGAGCGGGACACAGACCAAGTGTAGATAGAACCCTTGATTTCAACCTTTTTATCACCGTCACGGAACTGCCCCATAGCGTGTTCCTTGATGATATTGTTGATTTCTCCGAGCCGCTTTTCCTTGTCTGCAATAGTGGCGTTCGTTTTGTCGATTTCGCCTTTCAGCCCCTCCGCTTCGGCAATAAGAGCGTTAATGTCGGTATCGGGGGTGAGGTTGTGAGTACGCAGAGCCGCAAGCAGTTCAGCGTCTTTCTTCTCGTCATAGACCGGGGAAATGCCACTGTCCACATACTCAGCCCACCAGTTCTCAACGAACTTGATTTTCTCTGCGAAATCGGGATAACGCTCACTCACCTTGAACTCTACGGTAATGGTGTTCTTGATGTTCGGGGTGTACTTTGTGGGGTCAGCGTAGTCCTTTTCCTCAAGGAAAGACGCGACCATAATCACATTGTCCACACCGAGCAGATAAGCGTAGAGGGCGGCTTGCAGAGCGTAATATTCGGGAGCGTCATTCTGCCAGTCCTCGATACGCTTGGTGGTCTTCATTTCAAGAACCGTGTCTACAACGCCGTTCTCATCAACGCCGAGGTAGTCCCACATACCGCCAAGATGTTTGCTTTCGGGGAAGAAATCGCCCCAAGTGGATTTGAAATAATCCTCACCGTAACGGTCGGTCGGAGTAATGATGTCCATACCGTAGGACTTCTTCATGTACTCTGCCTGTTTGGGTTCGATTGCCTTACCTGCCTTTGTGTAGATAGTGTCCTCAAACGGGATTTCGTATGTCTTGGTAATCGCAAGCCACATTTCAAACGGCGTAGACCACGGGTTCAGACCGAGGATTGTAGCAAAGCGCGTACCTGTGATTTTCTTCGTGCGCTTCGGTGGCGCAATCTTGAGCTGTCTGCTTTCAAGCCATTCCATTATTCGTTACCTCCCTCAAGCATAGCGGTGATTTTCTGAATCAGCGTCTCGCAATCGGATTTGCTGATAGAGGTAAAGCCCTCTGTCTGCACCGCAATCTGAGCAATCATTTCTTCCTTAGTCGGGTCAGCGTCCTTGAGCTTTTTCAGCACTGCCTTGAGACCCTTAATCTGCAACGGCGTAGCGTTGTCCTGCGGGGCGGTGAGTTCCTGCTTTACTTCCTGTCGCTGTTCGGGAGTAGCAGGAGGGGCTTTCAGAGCAGATACGGGAGCGGGGGTGGGCTTACCGATGTCGCTGTCAATGCTGTCGCTCTCGCAAATGTCGAGCGCAATCATATACAGATAGCGGCGCATATAGGTGATAGAAGAACCAAGAGCTTGCATTTCATTGGTAGCCTGTTTTCCCGCGTTGCTGATAATCGGGGCAATCTGATTGAACGGAGCAACGAACGGGATATACTCCTCATCGGGATTGTCGATGTTGACAATCTTCATCGTTGCCACATCGGAAGTGAAGTTCACGATAGGGATAAGACCGACCTCACTGAAAATGCGGGTGGCGGTAGGAACAATATCGTCAAGCTCGAAATACTTGAATGACAGGTGCATATTCTTACCCGTCTTCTGCACATCAGCTTGCAGGAACATTTCCCTTGCCTTGAGCAATTTCTGATAGACATTCAGTGTAACGGTCTCCTTTTTTGCGGTAGTTGCCATTTTTCGTTTTCCTCCTTTTTTCTTTTCGGGTTTGATACCCAAGAAATCATTGATTCTCTTTTTTGCCATTTCGATATAGAATGTTCTGTCTACATCGTCTATGGTTAGATGATTGTCGTTGTCGATGATACAGTGGTCGGGGAGCATTTCGATTTTCGCAGTAGCGTCCGTCTCAGCTTTGACCTTGAACAGCTTCCCGTATCGCTCATCAGCCGTGGCATATACACGGTTTACTTTCTGCACCGGGACTTGCTCACCATCGACAATGTGATAGGCTTCGCGGTATTTTGCACCCGCTTTGGCTATCAACTGGAAGTCGAAAATATCTGTACTGCCGTTAATTGTTTCCTCAACGGGTGTACCGTGGACGAAATACTCAATGAGAGCTTTTTTGACGATAACCATATTGTTGTTTATCGCCCACGCGCCCTTTACGGACACGCCGTAGTTCAAGTACCCACCAACGGTCTTTACCTCACCATCGGTCTTAATCATCAAGAGATTGTTTACATCTTTAATCCAAACCTTTTGAACATCATCGACCTCAAGCTCGAACTTGGTCTCGGCTTCCCACGCATGAGCGATTTCGTCCACAAGCGCAAGTTCCGATTTGTCGATGGAATACATCAGACCATCGGTGTTGAGGTTGAGTAACTTGATGGTCTTACAGGCGTTCAACAGGCGCATGGTGAGGACTGTGAGAAAAAGCTGTCCCGATATACGCAGAGAGCGGGTCGGGAGAGGGTCATACAGGTCGTTGTAGCGATTTTCCTGTGCGCCCGATACCGTGTTGAGCGGTAGCTTCAAGTCCTTTGCAGTCTGCTTATCGCCGTTGTGCTTCGCTTGTATGCGGTCACGCTTGATAGCGTAGAACAGTTCCGGGTCGGGGACATTGCGGGAGAGATATTTATAAATCTCAATCAGCGAGGGGTACAGACTTGAAACATCACGGTTTTGGATAACCCTGTCCTCTGTTGCTTCCTCGTAATAGCCCGTCAGACTGCCATGAACACCACCCCAAGCGTATTTACAGGGCATACCACCAATCTCAATCTCGAACGAGGTCTTGAACAGAACCTCATCGGGAATTGACATATCATGGATTGTTTCAAAGAAATCCAAGATGGGCTTCGGAATAACGGCAATATCAAGGTTTTCGGGGTAGACATACTCTCGTCCATCGTCCCATTCCTTACGCTCCGCGCGTAACATCATTGCAGTCAACTTAGCGTTGGTCGCGGAGAGAGACCTCACCTCATCAATCCCCGCTCGTTTTCCGAGGTTTTTCTTGGTTTTGAGGTAATCCGCACGGAGCTTCATCAGCTCGTGAGTAGCGTCTACATCGTGCTTACAGTAATGGACGGTCTGTTGTAGCTCGTCTTCCGTAAGCGGTCTGTCGAGGTCGAACGATACCTCCGTCTCTTGAATATCCATTCCCATGTGACCCTCAATAGCCTTGAGGGATAGACCCAACTGAACATCGTCTCGAATATCCACATTGTTGAAGCGGAAATAAAATGCCTTGAGGGGAGCGTATTCCCAACCGCGACCGCCGCCGATGAGAAAATCATTGAGCTGTTTAATCTCTTGCGGGGTAAAGTCATTCGCGGCGGCTTTAATGATGAACTGGTCGTAATGCTTGGAGTTAAATCCAACATAGATACCATCATCAAACAGGCACTCCCGGAGAGCTTCGCTATCGTTGTGAATGACCGTATGCGTTCCCGTTTCTACATCTTTGAACACTACAATCCAGTCAAAGGCAAAAACCTCAACATCATATACAATCAGTCTCATACGCACCCTCCACAACAACCGTGAGGAATATTCTCATTGATACATTCCTCGATTTCCTTTCGGAGCGGTTCTAAATCTTCCGGGGGGTCGATAGACCAGCGTCCGTTCTCAATGTGTGCGTTCCAGTCATTGTCAAACCAAACCGTACCGCCAGATTGTAAACAGTGACGAGAAAACTCTCGCACCTGTCCGTTGATTTTCAAAACCAACTGCCCTGTGCATAAGTTCGGGTATGCACCGTCATAGGAAACAAATTCAACCATGTTTCACCCTCCTCTCGTCACAAAGTAACAACCGTTCTTTCGGTAGGTCGTACACCGCTTTTTATAAGACTTCACGAGATATGGAATGTTATCTACAAAGTCATAGGCGATAGCGTCCTCTTTACCTGCAAAGGTACGGGCGATTCTGCCGATACTCTGTGTGATAACCGCGTAATCGTTCTTGGGTGTTGCCAAGAACAACCGCTCCAACCGAGGAATATCCAACCCCTCTTTTGCGAGGGAGTAAGTAGCGAACAGGTACTTCTTTTTGCCGCTTCGCATATCCTCAATCGCAAGCTCTCGTTCAGCCTTTCCTTTTTTTGTTGTCATATTGCCGCTCACCATTACGGCATTTTCCCTCATGCTTCGAGGGAGAGCGTTCATAAGACGCTCAAGGTGTTCCAGTCTGTCAGACAGGATAAGACAGGAATGTTCGGACTCTGCCACAATCCATGACGCTATGAACGCTACACGGTGATTATCGTTGCACAGATAGGAAATGAGCTTGGTGTAATTCAGCGTACCGTCCGAGTTCAGACATTCACGGCTGAGTTCCACCCCTGTTCCGACAGGTGTAATACCGACCTGCATGATTTTGTCTCCTACAGCTTCATCGGGAACGGTGTAGACCACATGACCGAGTAGGGCATAGGTGGCTTCAATCATTCCGTCAGAGCGGTGTACCGTAGCCGAGAGACCGATTTTATGTCGGGCTGACAGGTTATTCAGAACCTTATAGAACTGCGTCATAGCGGTGGGTGTCCCCGCTACGCGGTGGCACTCGTCCACGATAATCACATCGAAAAAGTCCTTGTATTGTGTGAGGTCAAGTTTGCACATCGTTTGGATAGTAGCGAATGTGATACCCTTACCGATATTGACCTTTCCCTCTGTGATAGTCCCGATAAGGTCAGAGTCCATATACAGTTCTGCACGGGTCTTACTCTGCCGTAACAGGTCAAGTGTGTGGGTGAGCCATAAGGCGCGTTTTCCGAAACGCTTCACAAGAGCAATCCCCATCTGCGTTTTTCCGCTACCCGCCGCGCTTTGCAAGATACCGTATTTCGCGGCGTACAGTGCGTCCACAGCGGTCTTTTGGTAATCGTAGAGCGGAATATCCACCCCGCCATAAGACACACCCACGGGGTCGGAAAACGCGCTCTGAAAGGTGCTTTCCAGTGCAATACAATCCGGCAGGTTTCGGAGTGTTCCAAACGGCAAAATCAGTGTATCTCCGCGCCGTTCATACAAGGTTAGTGTCGGGGGTGTATTTCCGAGCCAAAAGTGCATACGGGCTTTCTTGGCATATTCGGGGTTCGTAATCGTGAGGTTGTGCTTGCACCACATCAATGCGTCCTGCGTAGGGTTCTCGATGGTGAGGACATTTGATACAGTTACATTCATTTGTCTGCCACCAACCATTCCTCAAATGTCAGCGCAAAGCGTTGGAACAGTTCCTCCGGCAGGTTTTTTGAAACCATGCTGTCAAGTCTGCTCAGAGTAATCATGTAAATGTTTTCTCCGAACTTCACCGCAAACCAACCCTCGCCGTTAAGACATTCCCGCCACAGTGTCATAGCCATTCGCTGATTGTCCTCAATGCGAGACACACTGAATACCTTGCCGGAACAGACCTTGCAGTCAATGAGGTACGGAACACCGTTTTTCACTGCAACAACATCTGCGGGTTGCCCTGCCGCGTTCTGTGCGAGATTGTGAACCCAATAACCGTTTTGGAACAGCTTTTCGCAGAACTCCGCTTCAAAGCCATTACCGATTTTCTTATTACTCACGGCACACCTCCCGAATGTCCTCTAACTTTTCACGGAGGTTTTCGTTCTGTACGGTAAGCTCATCAATCTGTCCGTTGTAGGAATCCTCGATTTCCTCAATCATATCGCGGAAATATTGAACCGCTTCATAACCCATGTACCGTTCGAGCAGATATTCAAAATCCTGTCGATTGAACAAGGTTTCAACTTTTTTATCCAACAGTTCAATTACTCTTTGCATTTTGAAGCACCTCCTCGTAGTTTTGCATGAGACCGAGAATCGTGTTGGAATAGGTAATTTCCTTGACTCCGTTCTCCCATGCTTTTCGTGCACCGTAGTCACCCATGTTGTAAGCCATCAGAGCTTTTGTTAGGTCTCCGTCATAGCGATTGACATACTCCCCGATGATTTTCACGCCACAGAACACATTCTGATACGGGTCAAGCATATCCGCACACCGATACTCCTCGTTGAGCCATGTGTGGTTGACCTCATTGATTTGCATGAGTCCGTAATCGTCCGTTTTACTTACAATTTCGGGATTAAATTGACTCTCATGCTCAATCATTGCGTACACGAGCGTTACTGGTACATTCTCATCGGCACAGATTTCATAGATATATCTCTGCAAGCTATGAGAGAGAGGTACATCAAAATAGAAAATATCCGATGTTTCCGGGAGTTTATCTGTGCTATAAACAGGGACTTCAACTGTTTTCGTGACCGTCACCGTATCGGTTTTCGTAGGAGCGGTCAGTCTACCAATCGTAAAGGCGGTAGCAATCAACACAGCGATAACGGTTAATAATCTTACGAGTCTCTGTTTGTTGACTCGTTTAGTTCTTCTACACTCAGTAGCCATTTTTGGTAGTCCTCCTCGTTTTTAGGGTCTTGGTAGAACTGTTCCAAAATCCTCATAAGTGGTCTTGCGAGGTCGCTCACCTGTGAATCAGTGAGCTTCAAGTTCAGTGAGGATTCTGTCACATTCATCGAGGACTCGCTTCGCCTTTGGGTAGGTATAGACCCCACGAATGATACTCGACATTTCGGGCGGCTGAACTGTGATACCTCGCTTACGCAGTTCAAGAATCATGTCCACCTGCTTTACACCAAGTGCTTCCATTCGCTTCTGAATCTGACTCATCGAGTTTTCCTCCTTTCATGGTTCTTGAAATCGAAATTGCCATTGACAAAAAGGCGAATTATTGTTATTATTGTTATAGGACTAATCCGCTTCAACTTCCCGAAAATTGCCGTTTTCGAGAGGTCGGTTTCTTATTGTCAATTCGGATATTCCGAACTTCTTGTTCTTAGTATAATTCTTATTATCTGAATTGTCAAGAGGGAAATTCAAAAAATCCGAATTATTTTCCAAGGAGGGAACTCTATGACTTTTGCTGAGAACATCAACCGTATCTGTGCTGAGCGCGGCACGAACTTAACCGCCGTTATCAAACAAATAAAAAATGGACAGTCTTCATACACGACTGCCATCAATAAACGAGGTTCTATACCAAACCAAGAGGAATTACTTGCTCTCGCCAAAATCCTGCAATGCTCCGTAATGGACTTTTTTGCCGATGAAGAAGACCTCTGCTGTGAGAAAGCTGTACCCGAAAACGAGGACGAGGAGGACATTCTAAAGGTATATCGCGCGTTACCTCGCCGCGCCAAGCATGAGTTCATGGCAATGGTTTATGAGTTTGGAGACCGAAAAGAATACGAGGGGGATAAAGCAAACGCTATCGGTTGAGCGCGTCATTCCCATTGAATTACTTTACAGAAAGCGCGAATTGGAGGTGAGACTACGAAAGCGGTAATTTACGCTCGATATTCGAGCCATAGTCAAAGAGAGGAATCTATAGAGGGTCAGCTCAGAGAATGTCACGAGTTTGCCCTTAAAAACGGATTCACCATTATAAATGAATACATTGACAGGGCAATTTCCGGCAAAACAGATAACCGTCCGAGCTTTCAGCGTCTCATTAAAGACAGTGAAAAGGGACAGTTTGAAGCGGTGATAATGTATACCCTTGACCGTTTCGCTCGTAATCGTTATGACTCTGCTATCTACAAGGCAAAGCTCAAAAAGAACGGTGTGAGAGTCTACTATGCAAAACAACCCATGCCGGACACGCCGGAGGGGATTATCCTTGAGTCCGTCCTTGAGGGGTACGCCGAATACTACTCTGAAAATCTCGCCCGTAACATCAAACGAGGTATCAGAGAAAACGCGCTCCAAGGACTCGCCACGGGAGGGGCAAACCTTTTGCTTGGGTACACCGTGGGAGAGGACAGAAAGTATGCGATTGACCCAACGGGAGCGAAAATCGTACAAGAGATTTTTCAGCTATACGCCGATGGAATGTCCGCGACACAAATCATTGCCTATTGCAACGAGCGTGGGTACAAAACTGCAAGGGGCAACGCTTTTAATAAAAACAGTCTCCGAACGATTCTCCGAAATGAGAAATACATCGGCACATACAAGCTCATGGACATTGTTATTCCCGATGGTATGCCCGCTATCATAGACAAGGTACTATTTGAGAAAGTACAAGCTATGCTCAAACACAACGGGAAAGCACGGGCGAAAGCGAAAGCCCACGAAAACTATCTGCTAACTACCAAGCTGTTCTGCGGACACTGCGGGTCTCCGATGGTCGGTGAGAGCGGCACATCGAAAACAGGGCAAGTGCATTATTACTACAAATGCACAAAAGCCAAGCGGGAACACGCTTGTAAAAAGAAATCCGAACGAAAAGATTGGATAGAGAAACTGGTAGTCCGCTACACAGTTCAGAATGTGTTGACTGATGAGAATATCGCCCTTATCGCAAAACGGGCTATGGAAATCATCGAAAAAGAATCGGCAGATACTACCTACTTGGACGGTCTCAACGCTGAACTGAAAGATGTTCAGAAAAAAATAAAGAACCTTGTCTCTGCAATAGAGCAAGGCATCATTACTTCTGCTACCAAAGACCGCCTTGACGAACTGGAACAGGAGAAGTCTGATGTTGAGGGGCGTATCGCTCGTGAGGAAATGAAAAAACCGCTCTTGAACGAGAGCCGCATTAGGTATTGGCTTACTTCGTTCAAGAGCGGGAATGTTGATGATGAGGATTACCAACGGCGCGTGATTGATACATTGGTAAACTCTGTATATGTGTATGACGATGAAGATGGTGGGAAGCGGATTATGCTAACATTCAATCTTTCGGGCAATAATACCGCTACTCTCACGAGTTCGGATATTGGGTGTTATGCTCCACCATATCCACCGCAGCATATCTGCTGAGGTGGATTTTCTATTGCCAACGCGGTGAAAATATGGTAAGCTGAATCAAAAATAATGAAATAAGATGAAATGAGATACTAAAAATGACAGAATCGCTGTTTTATATTCAAAGAATACGCGCACAATATGATACCGGCATTTTTTCCAAATCCGATAAGCGCATAGCCGACTATCTGCTTGAGCACCCGGGTGCAGTTGACGCTGAAACTGCAAGCTCGATCGCCGAGAAGGTGGGAACAAGTCCGGCAACAGTCGTGCGCTTTTGCCGCAAGCTCGGCTTCAAGGGCCTGACGGATATGAAAAACAGCGCCGCCTATACGAACTATATTGAAAGCTCGACCACGGATATGGATCTGAAAAAGGGCGACGATGCGGAGACTGTCACTAACAAGGTCCTGCAGTATATGAAGATGGTGCTTGACCAGCTGAAGCTGTCGCTCGAGCCGGAGCTTTTGCAGAAAGCGGCTGATAAGCTTGCCGATGCAAATCATGTTGTGATACTGGCCGAAGGCGGTTCGGGCACGATCGCGAGGGCTGCATACGATATTTTTCTCAAGCTTGCAATACCGTGCCGCATTGTTGATGATATAATGTTTCAGATCATGGAGATCAGCATGATGGACGAAAACGATGTGCTGTTTTTGATCCTCAACTCCGGCAGAACATATAACGTTTTGCAAAATGCGTCGTACGCAAAGCAGCGCGGGATATACACCATCGGCGTTGTCGGCACGAAGGGAACACCGCTGTCGAAGTACCTTGATATCGAGCTGCCAACATGCATTTTCAGCAGCAGTTATCTGAGCGATATCTCCGCTGCACGCCTGTGCGAGCTTGTGACGGTTTCAATCCTTCACTCCATCATGGCGCTCACGCGCGACAGCGAACAAATGAAACGCGGAGAGCGTATTGCTAACTCAATCGAGCTTAAACGTATCCCGGGAAATCAAAAATTCTGAATATAATATCCAGTAAACTTCAACTTAAAAGTACGGTAATTTATGAATTACCGTACTTTTTTACGTTTCAGGAGATAAAATTGTTTGCTTATTAACAAACTATTCGTGTTTTTTACCAAAAACAAAATGTGCATTTTATGCAGTGCAACGAATTTCATAATTTAAGCTTAAAAATGAAATGAAATTTCATTTTTCGCTTGATTTGCACCAAAAACTCTGCTAAGATTTATATAGAAATTGTTGATGATGATGAAAGAGCAAAAGTGATTGTATTGAATGCTTGGCGGCTGATTTGAACTAAGGAGAATATCAATGAAAGTTTTAATGATCGGGGCAGGGGATATTGCAAAATCCCATGCCAGAGCCGTTGAGAAGCTTGGCGGCGAGATTGTAGGCGCTTTCGACGTAAGCGAGAATGCGCTCAAGTCCTTCAAAAAGGAATTTTACTGCGACGTAATAAGCTACGAGCAGATCCCGGAGTATGTCGAAAAGGCAGACTACGCAGTTATTTCGACGCCTCCGACGAAGCGCCTTGACTATGTCGAGATGGTTCTGTCAAAGCATGTTCCGCTGTATCTTGAAAAGCCCATTGCCACAACTCTGGAAGATGCAGAGAAGATAGTTGCCATGGCAAAGCAGTATGACGCGAAGATAATCGTCGGCTTTGCCCACCGCTTCCGTCCTGCGTTTGTCAAAATGTACGATATGGTCAAGTCCGGAATGTTCGGTGACCCCGTCAACGTTTTCAGCTACCGTGTCGGCGCAGGCTTTGGCTACGGCAAGAATAACGCCATGTACGGCAACTCCTGGCGCACCGACCCCAAGCTCGCATGCGGAATGACTATCGAGTCGGTATCGCACGAGTTTAACCTTCTGACCTCGCTGGCAGGCGAGTTTGATACCATTGCCTGCAACGTCAAGGGAACCATAAGCAACGTTCCGCAGTTCGACACCAACTCGACCATGGTCATGAGATGCAAAAACGGCGCAGTCGCCTCGATAATGACGAGCTGGAGCTCCGGCGCCGGCGCAAACCTCAAGGGCTATATCGGAACAAACGGCAGCATTCTGCTGCGCGGTCGTAATATGTTCGAGTTTGACTCTCTTACATATAAAACAGTAGATATGGATCACGAGGAGAGCATCACATTCAATGATTCCTATGATCTCAACAAGGACGAGGTCATCTACCACGTCCACGTTTACTTCCAGGACTGCCTGAAGAACAACAAGCCTGTTGAGATCGGCGGCCTGTCCGAGGGCATGAAGGTTCTCAAGCTCTCGAATGCAGCTCTTAAATCCGCTAAGGAGCAGAAAACCATAGCTCTCGGTGATTACTACACCCTTTAAGCGAGGAGGATACAAATGAACGAAAAAGTCAGTATGCTTAAAGAAAAAGCAAAAGAACTCAGAAAAACGGCGCTGACGATGATTTTCGAAGCACAGTCGGGCCATCCCGGCGGTTCGCTGTCGTCAGCCGACATCGTGACGGCCCTGTATTTTTCCGAAATGCACGTTGACCCGAAAAATCCGCAGTGGCCCGACAGGGACAGGTTCGTCCTTTCAAAAGGCCATGTCTGCCCGATCCAGTACGCGGCTCTCGGCAGTCTCGGATTTTTCCCGGAGGAAGTGCTGCACACCCTGCGTCAGGAAGGCTCCATGCTTCAGGGTCACCCCAGCATGCTCAAATGCCCGGGCATAGATATCTCCACCGGCTCACTCGGGCAGGGAGCTTCGTGCGCTGTCGGCATGGCTCTTGCAGGTAAGCGCGACCATAAGGATTACCGCGTGTTCACGCTCCTCGGTGACGGCGAGATGGACGAGGGCATAGTCTGGGAAGCAATGATGAGTGCAAATCGATATCAGCTTGACAATTTCGTCATAATAGTAGATAATAATGGTCTCCAGCTCGATGGTCCCTGCGATCAGATCATGCCGCATATCGACCTGAGCGCAAAGGCGGCAGCCTTTGGCTTTGAGGTCTATGATATCGACGGACACGACATGCAGCAGATACTTGACGCTTTCGATAAAATACGCGCAGCCAAAAACGGCAAGCCCAAATTCATCAATGCAAAAACCGTTAAGGGCAAGGGCGTTGATTTCATGGAAAATCAGGTTTCGTGGCACGGCACGGCTCCCAATGCCGAGCAGTATGCCGACGCAATAGCGCAGATAGACAGGAGCTGAGATCATGGAAAAAGGTAAAATGATAGCTACTCGCGACGGCTTCGGCGACGAGATCGTTGAAGTCGGCAAGGGAAATAAGGATATCTATGTGGTTGACGTTGATATCGGCAAGTCCTGCAAGACCGCAAAGTTTATGAAAGCTCTGCCCGATCAGTACGTCAATGTCGGCATTGCCGAGCAAAACGGCGCCGCGCTCTCGGCCGGTCTTGCATCCACCGGCAAGATCCCGTTTGTCGTGACCTATGCGGTGTTCGGCTCGCTGAGAATGTGCGAAATGATCCGACAGGAGATGTGCTACACCAATCTCAATGTCAAGATCGCATGCTCTCACGGCGGCGTTACCCCGGCAAACGACGGCGCAAGCCATCAGGCGATAGAGGATATGGGCGTTCTGCGTACCATTCCGAACATAACCGTTATCCAGCCGGCAGATTATGTTTCGGCAAGAAAGCTCGTTCGTGCCGCGGCCGAGACCTACGGCCCGATGTATCTGCGCTTCACGCGCGACGCCGTTCCCGTCATATATGACGAGGATCAGGAGTTTACAATCGGCAAGGCTGTCCGTCTGCGCGACGGTAAGGACGTTGCGATAATCGCGATCGGCGATACGGTGCGCCTTGCACTGGATGCCGCGCGCGAGCTTGAGAGCAAGGGCATAAGCGCAAGAGTTCTCGATATGCACACGCTCAAACCGCTGGATAACGAAGCTGTCGATGCCTGCATTAACGATATCGGCAAGATAATCACCGTTGAAGATCACAACATCATAAACGGTCTTGGCAGCGCGGTGTGCGAGCGCGCAGCCGAGGCAGGGAAGGGCAAGGTCGTGCGCATCGGCATACAGGACTGCTTCGGCCAGTCCGCACCGTATGAGCGCCTGCTTGCAGTCAACGGCATTACGGTTGAGAATATCGTTGAAAAAGCAATGAAAGGATTTTGATTATGCCACTGGTAACAACTAAGGAAATGTTCAGCAAGGCCTACGCAGGCGGATACGCCGTAGGCGCATTCAATGTCAATAACATGGAGATCGTGCAGGGCATCACAGAGGCCGCCGCAGAGCACAAAGCTCCGGTCATACTCCAGGTGTCCAAAGGTGCGCGCGCGTACGCAAACCACACCTATCTGATGAAGCTTGTTGAGGCTGCGGTCGAGGAGACTGGACTTCCCATAGCACTCCATCTTGACCACGGTGACAGCTATGAGCTTTGCAAATCCTGCATAGACGGCGGCTTCACCTCCGTCATGATCGACGCATCCTCCAAGTCCTTTGAGGATAACATTGCGCTCACCCGCAAGGTCGTTGAGTACGCTCACGATCACGGCGTTGTCGTCGAGGCCGAGCTTGGCACTCTCGCCGGCATTGAGGACGAGGTAAATGTCTCGGCAGAGGATTCGTCCTACACCCGTCCCGAGGACGTTCAGGAATTTGTCGAGCGCACCGGCTGCGATTCTCTCGCTATCGCTATCGGCACCTCTCACGGCGCATATAAGTTCAAGCCCGGCACGAAGCCCCAGCTCCGCTTTGACATTCTTGAGGATGTCGAGCGCCGTCTGCCCGGCTTCCCGATAGTTCTGCACGGCGCATCCTCCGTACCTCAGGAGTTTGTAAAGCAGATCAACGAAAACGGCGGCAACATGCCCGGCGCTATCGGTGTTCCCGAGGCTCAGCTCCGTCAGGCAGCATCCATGGCAGTGTGCAAGATAAACATCGACTCCGATCTTCGCCTTGCAATGACCGCATCCATCCGCAGCTACCTGAACGCTCATCCCGATCATTTCGATCCGCGTCAGTACCTCAAGCCGGCACGTCAGGCAATTAAGGATATGGTCGCACACAAGATAGTCGATGTTCTCGGCTGCGACGGAAAGGCATAAGCTATGAGCAAACAGTTTAAAGGAGCCTGCATATTCGGGCAGTCCGGCGGCCCTACCGCGGTCATAAATGCCAGCATGTACGGCGTAGTCAGCGCGGCTCTCGCTTCCGAGAATATAACCCGTGTCTACGGTGCTCAGTACGGCATAAAGGGCGTGCTTGAGGACAAGCTTTTTGACATGGGCGCAGAAGACGCCGAGGAGCTTAAGCTTCTGCTGAACACTCCGTCGTCGGAGCTTGGCTCATGCCGCTATAAAATAGCCGATCCCGAGGAGGATGACAGCGATTATAAGCGCATACTTGAAGTTTTCAAAAAGTATGACGTTCGCTACTTCTTCTATAACGGCGGCAACGATTCGATGGACACCTGCAATAAGATAAGCCGCTACATGAGCAGTGTCGGCTATGATTGCAGAGTTATCGGCGTTCCCAAGACGATCGACAACGACCTGTTCGGAACGGATCACTGCCCCGGCTACGGCAGCGCGGCAAAATATATCGCAACATCCTGCATGGAGCTTTATAAGGATACCTGCGTTTACAGCACCGGCACGGTCAACGTCGTTGAGATAATGGGCCGTCATGCCGGCTGGCTTGCGGCATCGGCAGCACTTGCTACATATAAGGGCTGCGGTCCCGACCTCGTTTATCTGCCCGAGCGCGATTTCGATATGGAAAGCTTCTGCGCCGATGTCGAGCGCGTGTATAAGGAAAAGGGCAAGGCGCTAGTCGTCGTCTCCGAGGGCATCCACTATGCCGACGGCAGCTTTGTTTCCGAGGCCAAGACCTCGTCAAACGACGGCTTTGGGCATGTGCAGCTCGGCGGACTTGCCGTCATGCTCGCTGCGGTACTTCATCAGCGCATCGGCGTCAAGGTCCGCGGAATTGAGCTGAGCCTTTTGCAGAGAGCTGCGGCGCACCAGGCTTCCGCCACCGATATTGCCGAGGCCGAGATGGCCGGCCGCTTTGCCGTTGAATCGGCGCTGAGCGGCGTAAGCGGCAAGATGGCTGCCTTCGGCAGAGCTACCGAGGGCGGACAGTATCGCTGCGTGCCGACACTCATTGACCTTGAGGACGTCGCTAACCGCGAAAAAACGGTCCCGACAGAGTGGATAAACGCCGAGGGCAACTTCGTAACAGAGGACTTCATAAACTATGCTCTGCCGCTTATCAAGGGCGAGAGCGAGGCAGTTTATGAGGACGGTCTGCCCAGATACGCAAAGCTCAAAAAGATCTACGCTTCTCAGGAAGTAACGGTCTGAAACCATATGATTTAGCCACACACTTTATCGTGTGCGGCTTTTTCTTTTGACGCGCATTTGCGCAGAGAACCTGCTGCGCATCGGTTCGGCTGCGTGGGCAAGTATAAGAGTGCGCCCGCCGTATGTAAAAATGTCGGCCTCGACGCCGCCCGGACAGCCGTCAAAAAGGTCCGATATCTCGTCGTTTGTAAGCTCCTTATCGTTAATAAGAAGTGCAGTGGCTTCGTCGGATAACATAATATTTTGCTCCTGAATTTAACAAGTTTGCGTTTTGGAAACGAAATTTAATCAATCTGAATAACAGCTCACAAAATTTCGTTAACAAAGCATAGTTTAGCGGAATTTTTTTTGATTTTCTATACAAAAATTATGGAAATATCACAAAGAAGGTGCTATACTGTTTTAGCATTATGTAAAGCAGATAATTATTTTTCCCGAGGCGCATTATGAGCTACATTGAGAAGAAAATAGATAGTGAAGAAAAGTATCGCGGCGTCATTGTGAATGTTCGTCTTGACCACGCCGAGCTGTGCGACGGAAGCATCGTAAAGCGCGAGGTAGTTGAGCATCCGGGCGGCGCGACTATACTGCCGATCGACGACGAGGGCTATTGCTATTGCGTAAGGCAGTTTCGTTATCCGTTCCAGAAGGAGCTGCTTGAAGTGCCTGCCGGCAAGCTTGAATACGGAGAGGATCCGTACGAGTGCGCGGTGCGCGAGCTTTCCGAGGAAACGGGCTTTACCGCCGACGAGATCATAAGCCTCGGCGAGGACTATTCGTCCCCAGGATTTTCGACCGAAACGCTGCATATATATCTCGCGCGCGGACTTCACCGCGGCAAGAGCCATCTTGACGAGGGCGAGTTTCTGAGCGTCGAAAAGCACCACATAGATGAGCTTGTGCAGCTTGTCATGGACGGAAAGATCGCCGACGGCAAAACCATCATCGCCGTTCTCAAGGCAAAACGCCTGCTTGAGAGCGAGAAATAGTTACGATTTGTTTACATTGCTAATTGCCTTTGCATATGCACTATGCTATAATAACAAACCGGTGCGTCAGTACCTATGAAAGGTGTAAAATATGGAAAAGTACGTCATAAACGGTGGAAAACCGCTTCAGGGCGAGGTTGATATAAGCGGAGCGAAAAACGCGGCGGTCGCGATAATTCCGGCTGCACTGATGGTTGACGGTATCTGCCGCATAGAGAATATGCCGCAGATCAGCGATACCGACATGCTCCTTACGATATTGACTCAGCTCGGCGCCGAGGTCAGAGTGATCTGTCCCGGCACTATAGAGATAGACAGCCGCAACGTAAGATTCTGCGACGCTCCCTTTGAGCTTATGCGAAAGATCCGCGCATCTTATTATCTCATCGGCGCAATGCTCGGCAGATTCGGCAGTGCAAAAACAACTATGCCCGGTGGGTGCAACTTTGGTGTTCGCCCAATCGACCAGCATATAAAGGGAATGAACGCCCTCGGCGCTGACGTCGATGTCCGCAACGGCTTTGTGTATGCCGAGGCGACCGACGGCAGTCTTCACGGAGCAAAGATTTATCTTGACAAAGTATCTGTCGGCGCAACAATGAATATCATCCTTGCGGCCACCATGGCAAACGGAAGGACGATAATCGAAAACGCGGCAAGAGAGCCGCATATAGTTGACCTTGCAAACTTCTTAAACTCCATGGGCGCGGATGTTCGCGGAGCAGGTACGGATACGGTAAAGATCAACGGAGTTGACAGGCTTCACGGCGGCAGCTATTCCATTATTCCCGACCAGATTGAGGCGGGAACCTATATGGCAGCCGCGGCGGCCACCGGCGGCGAGGTTCTTGTCAAGAACGTCATCCCCAAGCACCTTGAGTGCATTTCGGCAAAGCTGCGCGAAACCGGCACGATCGTTCAGGAATATGAGGACTGCGTCCTCGTAAAGGGTAACGGTCATCTGCGCAAGGCAAATATCAAGACCCTGCCGTATCCCGGATTTCCGACCGATATGCAGCCGCAGATGGGCGCTCTGCTTTGTATGGCGAACGGAACGAGCGTCATAACCGAGGGAATTTACGATAACCGCTTCAAATATGTTAACGAGCTGCGCAAAATGGGCGCCGATATTCAGGTTGACGGGCGCATTGCAATTTTTGAAGGCGGCGCAAAGCTCACCGGTGCGCCCGTTATGGCCTGCGATTTGAGAGCAGGCGCTGCAATGGTCATTGCCGGCCTGTGCGCAAGCGGAAAGACCGAAATTGAGGATATACATTTCATTGAGCGCGGCTATGAGAATTTCGTAGGCAAGCTCAGAAAGCTCGGAGCAGATATCAGCATCGTCGATTACCCCGACGAGCCTGAGCTGCATGATAAAGTGATTTCGATAGGATAAAATATGCGTATAGTAACTTTCGCCAGCGGCTCTTCAGGCAATTGCAGCCTCGTTTCTGAGGGCAAAGCGAATATACTTATAGATGCGGGGATATCCATGCGCAGGACCGTTGCGGCTCTTGCGCAGCTCGGACTTGCTCCGCAGGATCTGTGCGGAGTGCTCATAACACATGAGCACTCCGATCACATTTCCGGGCTTTCTATGCTCATTAAGCATCATGACCTGAGTATATTTGCTCCAAAGCCCCTGTGCGAGGAGCTTTGCCGGGTAAAACCGGAGATAAAAAGCAATTTAAACTACATACCCGAAGATGATAGGCTCTCCCTCGGCGGCGTTGAGGTAAGCTGCTTTAGAACCATGCACGATGCCGCTTACAGCGTCGGCTATCGCTTTGAAGGCGAGGAAACCTTAGGCTTTGCAACCGATACCGGCAGCATAAACGATGAGCTTATTGCCGGGCTTGAAGGCGCGGATACTGCGCTTATTGAGGCAAATCATGATATTGCAATGCTTAAAAACGGAGTGTATCCGTATTTTTTGAAGCGCAGAATACTTGCGCCCACAGGGCATTTGTCAAATGACGACAGCGGAATTTTGGCTGAACATCTTGCAAAACACGGAACAAAGCATATAATATTAGGGCACTTGAGCCGCGATAACAATACGCCTGAGCTTGCGTACGGCACTGTCAGCACCGCCGTTTCCGTTAAAAACGTGCAAATAAGTGTTGCTACGGCAAATAATATGCTTGCAGTCGAGGCGGGAGAGAGGTTAAAATGCTTAGCATAAGACTCATATGCGTCGGCAAGCTCAGAGAGCAGTTTTATGTTGATGCATTCGCCGAGTATTCCAAGCGCCTGTCGGCCTACTGTAAATTTGAATGTATTGAGCTGAATGAAACAAAGTTGGGTGCTTCTCCGTCAGATAAGGAGATAGCCGCGGCGCTGGATAAGGAAGCCGGAGATATTGAGCGTGCAATAGGTAAGGACGCTTACGTTATTGCAATGTGTGTCGAGGGCAGGCAGCTTAAAAGCGAGGATTTTGCGCGGAGGATAAACGAACTTGCCGTTTCCGGAAGGGGAAGGCTGTGCTTTGTCGTCGGCGGCTCGTTCGGCCTGTCGCCTAAAATAAAGCAGCGCGCGGACATGCGCCTTGGCATGAGCGAAATGACCTTTCCGCATCATCTTGCACGGGTTATGCTCGCCGAGCAGATCTACCGCAGCTTCAAAATCCTCGAAGGATCGAGATATCATAAATAACGGAGGGCAGTAATGGACGAAAAAGTTAAGCTCGAATGGGGAAGAAAGCTCACCGGCGATCTTCTCAAAAAGTGGCCGAAGGACGAAAACGGCGAGCCTATAGAGCCTGTTTTCCTTACACATTGCAAGTGTCTTGACATCAGCGACGAGATGATAGTAAACTTACTTGAGGCATATGGCATTCCGTGCATAAGACAGTATCCGAACGACGGCGATTTCGGCCGCCTGATCCTCGGGACAAGCGGCACGGGTGTTGAAATATATGTACCTAAGACAATGTATGAGGACGCTGTCAATTTAAGCGAAGGGAGCGCAGAATATGACGAGGAATTATAAGGAAGAGTACCAGCGCTGGCTGGACAGCCCCGCACTGAGCGAGTCCGAATGGGAGGAGCTCAACTCAATAGCAAACGACGAAAAAGAAATCGAGAGCCGCTTTTTTGCGCCGCTCGAGTTCGGCACTGCCGGACTGCGCGGAACAATGAAGCTCGGTCTGCATCAGATGAATGTCCACATCATCCGCCACGCCACCCAGGCGTTTGCAAACGTCATCAAGGCCGAGGGCGAGGAAGCAATGAAAAAAGGCATAGCCATCTGCTTTGACTGCCGCAACAACAGCGAGCTTTTTGCTCATGAGGCTGCATGCGTTATGGCCGCAAACGGCATCCATGTGCGCATTTTTGACGCTCTGCGTCCGACTCCTGAGCTGAGCTTCGCCGTGCGCTACTACGGAACCACTGCCGGTCTTAACATAACCGCATCTCACAACCCCAAGGAGTATAACGGCTACAAGGTATATTGGTCGGACGGCGCTCAGCTTCCGCCGCAGCACGCTGAGGCGATCGCCGAGCAGATGAGCAATATCGATATATTCGATGACTTTGTCAGCTGCGACTTTGACGAAGCCATGTCTCAGGGTAAGATTGAGCTTATAGGAACCGAGACCGACGAGGCATATCTCGAGTGTGTGCTCGGACAGGCTATAAACAAGCCCCTCGTAGCTAAGGTAGCTCCGGAGCTTAAGATAGTCTACACTCCGTTCCACGGCGCAGGCTATAAGCTCGTTCCCGAGGCGCTGCGCAGACTGGGCATAACTCAGCTGTACCCTGTGCCCGAACAGATGGTCATTGACGGAAACTTCCCCACTGTCGAAAGCCCAAATCCAGAAAACCCCGAGGGCTTTTATCTTGCGGTCGATCTTGCAAAGAAGGTCGGCAGCGACCTTATAATCGGAACCGATCCCGATTCTGACCGCATAGGCGTTATGGTGCGCTCAGGTGGGGATTATATCTCCATCACAGGCAACCAGCTCGGCGTTTTGCTGCTCGACTATGTCATAAATGCGCGCAAGGCAGCCGGAACTCTGCCGGAGAATGCAGGCGCTGTAAAGAGTATCGTAACCACCGAGATGGCAAAGGCCGTTGCCGAGACCAACGGAGTTCACTTTGAGGATACCTTCACCGGCTTTAAATTTATGGCCGAGCGTATCGCGCAGTGGGAAAAGGCCGGAAGCTATAAATATATCTTCGCCTATGAGGAAAGCTACGGCTATATGATGGGTGACTATGTCCGCGATAAGGACGCAGTAACAGCGTCGATGATGGTAGCCGAAATGGCCGCTTACTATCACGATAAGGGCATGAATCTCAGCCAGGCAATGGAAAGCCTGTACGAAAAGTACGGCCGCTACGCCGAAAAGACGCTCAACCTCGTCATGCCCGGACTTGACGGCATAGTGAAGATGAAAGATCTTATGGCCGAGCTTCGCAGCAATCCGCCGAAGCAGATCGCCGGCGTCGAGGTGTTCAGGCTGCGCGACTATTCCGACGGCAGCATAAAGGTTCCCGAGCTTGGCGTTATGGGTCAGACCCCGATAAAGGGCTCGAACGTTCTGTATTTCGAGCTTGCCGACGGAACGAGCTTCATCGTCCGCCCGTCCGGCACGGAGCCGAAGGTCAAGGTCTATATACTCTGCAAGGGCGCGGATAAAGCCGAATGCGACGCTAAGATCGCAAAATATTCCGAATATGCGGAAAGCCTGAGAAAATGAAAGATAAACTTAAGCAGCTCGGCGGGCTGTTTATAACCTTCGCCGTGGTCGGAGTAACGACCTTCGGCGGAGGCTATGCGATGCTGCCGGCGCTTCAGCGCGAGGTCGTCGAAAAGCGCCGCTGGGCAACGGATGAAGAGGTCATGGACTGGTACGCCATCGGCCAGTGCACGCCCGGCATTATCGCCGTTAACACAGCCACCTTTGTCGGTCAGAAGCAGGCAGGCGTGCTCGGTGGGATATTCGCCACTCTCGGCGTTGTGTTCCCGTCGCTTGTGATAATAACGATAATTGCCGCGTTTATTCAGAATTTCGCGCATCTTCCTGCGGTGCAGAGCGCGTTTGCCGGCATCCGCGTGTGCGTGTGCGTGCTTATTCTCAATGCAGTCGTGAAGCTGTGGAAAAAGTCCGTCATTGACTGGAAAACGCTGCTTATATTCATCGCGGTGTTTGCATGCAGCGTGTTTTTGAGCATTTCGCCGGTGATATATGTCCTCGCCGCCGCGATAGCCGGAATCATCGTCAAGGAATTGGAGGCGCGTAAATCATGATATATCTGCGCCTTTTCTGGGAGTTTTTCAAAACCGGCCTGTTTGCCGTCGGCGGCGGACTGGCAACGCTCCCGTTTATCTATGACATGTCCGACCGCATGGGCTGGTTTACCTATCAGCAGATAGCCGATATGATAGCCGTGTCCGAGTCAACGCCCGGACCGATAGGCGTCAATACGGCGACCTACGTCGGCTATATAACAGGCGGCTTGCCCGGAGCGATCATTGCAACGCTCGGCCTTGTGACTCCGGCGATAATCATCATACTCATCATTGCGTCCTGCCTGAAAAAGTTCAGGGAAAACCGCTTTGTTGATCATGCGTTTTACGGGCTGCGCCCGGCTTCTGCCGGATTGATTGCCGCAGCAGGCTTTTCCGTTGTCATGCTTGCGCTCGTCCGCGAAGATGCGTTTAAGGCAAGCGGAAATATCCTTGACCTGTTTTCCTGGAAGGGACTTGCGCTTGCGGCTGTAATATGGGTGTTCACAAATCTCATAAAGAAAACGAAGGATCTGCACCCAATATTCTATATCGCGGCATCTGCCGTAGTCGGCATACTTGTGTTTTAAAATATTGCTGCCGCGCCGAGCAGAGCAAGTGCCGCTGCGATAAGCGCCGTCAAAAACCGTCCGATCATGTATCGGGCGGTTTTTATATCCGTTCCGGCTATCATGGAAAAGGTCTGGAAGTGAACCGAAAGACCGCCCCAGGAGAGAATAAACGCAGCAAGGGCGAGATTAATTGGGCTTATTGCAAGTCCGGTCATGCTGCCTATGCCGTTTCCAAGCTCGAGAATGCCGGCAAGCAGCGCTGCGCACCAGCTAAGCTCGGCTCCGAGCCGGTATGAAAGCTCGCCGGCAATGCTTCGCGTTATATCCATAGCGTCGAGAACGCCGTTTATCGCCGAAAAAGCAACCACAAAGGCGCAGACACCTATCATCGAATCGGCAGCGCGCTTAACCGACGCCGTGAACGCCGCCGAGAAGCTCACCGGGGAGAGTATATCCTCGTCATAGCAGATATCGCACGGAGCCTTCGGGCAGATAATAACGCCGAAAATGAGCGCTGCCAAAATATGCACGGCATACAGAAAAAAGCCTGCCGAAGCAGAGCCGAAAACGCCGACCCCGGCGGCACCGATGATAAATGCAGGCCCGGAGTTATTGCAGAAAACAATGAGCCTTGAGGCATCGTCGCGGCCTATAAGCCCCTGCGCTCTCAGCCGTGCTATGTATGCAGCGCCCAGCGGATATCCGCCGGTGACGCCAATGATGAATGCCGAAACTCCGTGGCCGGATATGCCGAGCCGCGCTCCGAGCGGCGCAAGCGCGTTTGCCGCGAGCTTTGACGCGCCAAGCTCGTTTAAAAGATTGGCCGCAATGAAAAACGGAAACAGCGACGGTATGATCATCTGCGCGCACATTATAAGCCCTGCTTTCACCGCCTCGGCAGCGGCCTTCGGGAAAACGAGCAGCGCGGCGAATATGCCGAATGATGCGAAAATATACAGAGCCTTTTTCATCCTATCAACCCCTTGTCCATGTATTAAGCTATGCTTTGCGGCATAGGTTTAGACTGCGGAGGTGAGCGTAAATGAAAACAAAACGCGACAGAGCCGAGCTTCTTGCCGATAAGCTCGATATCCCGGCCGATGCTCTCGGCAGCGTTAAGCTCAGCCTCTGCGGAAGAAGCCGCCTGCTTATTGAAAACCACCGCGGAATAATCACATATAACGATAACTTTATTGAGATCGACTGCGGCAGCGTAAAGCTCGCGGTGCGCGGCGACGCTCTGCGCCTTGAAGCGATGAGCGGCAGCGATATGTTCATATGCGGCAGAATTATTGCATTGGAGTTTGAATAATGAGAAAGCTTTACGATTTTGTGCGCGGAGTGGCTGAGCTTGAAGTCTCCGGCGCGCAGCCCGAGCGCATACTAAATTACTGCGCCGAAAACGGGATCGAGTTTTGGAACGCAAGCCCGTGCCGGGATTTTTCGATCACCTTTTGCGTACATGCATCCGATGCCGATAGCCTGCTTGCGCAGAGCGGCAAAAACGGACTTGCTGTAAAGCTCATCTCCGAAACCGGTGGCAGGAAGCTCGTGCTCGGTGCAAAAAGACGAGCCGTGTTTTTGCTCGCTTTCGTTTTTTGTGTTTCGCTTGCCGCAGTGTCGTCGCTGTTTTTGTGGAAAATCGAGATAAGCGGAAACGATAAGCTCAGCGACGCCGAGATCTTGCGCAAGCTTTCAGAATGCGGCGTTGACTACGGCGCGTATTGGCCGGCGCTGTCGTCCGATGAGATACGCAGCCGCATAGTATCCGAAATGCCGGAAATAGCGTGGCTTAGCCTGAACGTTCGCTCGTCAAAGGCCGAGATCATAGTTCACGAGCGCATCGATAAGCCCGATATCGTCAACGAAAAAGCGCCCTGCGATATAATCGCTTCAAAAAGCGGCGTAATCAGAAAAATGTCCGTCCTTGAGGGCGAGAGCGCGGCGATCGTTGGTAATGCGGTGGCAAAGGGCGATGTTCTGGTGCGCGGACTTATGAGCAGCGAAACGGGGGATGAGCGCTATGTCCACTCCATGGCGCAGGTGATTGCCGACACGTGGTATGAGATAAGCGCCCAAACTCCGCTGCTTGAAGAACGAAAAACAGAAAAGAGCGGCCGAAACACGGCTTTTTCGCTCGTTATCGGGAAAAAGCGGATAAATTTTTTCTCCGACAGTAGAAATAAATACGATAGTTGTGATAAAATAAATAAATTAAAGTACATATCCCTCGGCGACGTTTTTGTTTTGCCGATCGGATATGCCGTCGAGCGCACAACGCAGTATGAAACGAGCCTTTTGCCCATAGACGAGGATAAGGCCGTCGGGCGCATGAAGGAAAGCCTTAAAAATGAGCTTCAGCGCCGCATAGGCGACGGGCAGATAGTGTCAGCGGAGTATTCCGTGTCCAAGACCGATAATGTCATGACGGTCACGCTGCGCGCTCAGTGCACAGAGAATATTGCCAAGGAGGCAGACTATGATTGAAAGAACGATAGAAGTCGAAAGAATGGAGCATGTAATAAGCGTGTTTGGCTCATTCGACCGAAACCTGAGCATAATTGAATCCGAGCTTGGCGTTAAAGTTCTTGACCGCGAGAATAAGATACACATCTGCGGTGAGGAAGAGAGCGTCATGCTCGCCGAGAAGGCGATAAACGGTCTGCTTACGCTTGCCGCTCGCGGAGAGAATATCGACGCGCAGAGCGTGAGATATATCCTCAAGCTCGTTGCCGAGGGAAGGGAATCAAAGATAAACGAGCTTGCAAGCGACGTTGTGTGCATAACGGCGAAGGGCAAGCCTGTCAAGGCAAAAACCCTCGGCCAGAAAACCTATTGCGACGCAATAGTGAATAATACGATAACTCTCGGCATCGGCCCTGCCGGAACGGGCAAGACCTATCTTGCCGTTGCTGCCGCGGTTGCGGCGTTCAGAGCAGAGGAGGTAAACCGCATAATCCTGACGCGTCCTGCCGTCGAAGCCGGCGAGCGCCTCGGTTTTCTTCCCGGCGATCTGCAAAGCAAGGTCGATCCGTATCTAAGGCCGCTTTATGACGCGCTGTTTGACATGCTCGGAGCCGACACATATCAGAAGTATCTTGAGCGCGGAAACATTGAGGTCGCGCCGCTTGCCTACATGCGCGGCCGCACGCTTGACGACAGCTTCATAATCCTCGACGAGGCGCAGAACACCTCGCGCGAGCAGATGAAAATGTTCCTTACCCGAATAGGCTTCGGCTCAAAGGTCGTTATAACCGGCGACATTACGCAGATAGATCTGCCGGAGGACAAGGTCAGCGGCCTGAAGATAGCAATGAAGGTTCTTGACGGCATTGAGGACATATCCATCTGCAAGCTCACCGGCGCCGACGTTGTGCGCCACCAGCTCGTTCAGAAGATAATCGAGGCTTACGAGGTCTATGACAAGAAAAATCCGCCCGAGCCTGCCGCAAAGTCCGGTCCGTATAGGAGGAAAAAGCAATGATAAAGCATGAGATATATGTAAGCCGCGAAAAAAGCGGCATGGGACATAATAATGCGGCAGCGCTTATCAAAAAAGCCGCAGCTATGGCGCTGGATGCCGAAGGCGTGGACAGGCCCTGCCTTATAAGCGTAATGCTCACCGATAACGAGGGTATCCGTGAAACAAATCGAGATTTTCGAGGCATTGACGCTGCAACGGATGTCCTGTCTTTTCCGCTCAACGAGCTGACACCGGGCGAGTTTGATGCAGCCCTTTGTGATACGGATCCGTATACTGGAGCCGTCATGCTCGGCGACATGATGATATCGCTTGAAAAATGCGCCATGCAGGGCGAGGAGTTCGGTCACGGCTTTGACAGAGAGGTCAGCTACCTCACGGTACACAGTGTTCTGCATCTGCTCGGCTACGATCACGTCGATGAGGGCGAGATGAAAAAGCAGATGCGCACGAGAGAAAAAGAAATAATGGGAGACATATGATATGATAAGCAAAACTGCAATGATAACGATATGCGGCCGTCCGAATGTCGGCAAATCAACGCTCACGAACGCGCTTGTCGGCGAGAAAATTGCCATAGTTTCAAATAAACCGCAGACCACGCGCAACCGCATCAGCGCCGTTGTCAACCGCGGCGACACACAGTTTGTTATAATTGACACTCCGGGCTTCCATAAGCCAAGAACGCGCCTTGGCGATTATATGGTCAATGTCGTAAAGGAGAGCGTTGCCGACGTTGACGCCGTTATGCTCCTTGTTGAGCCGATAGCGAATATCGGCAGGCAGGAGGAAGAGCTTATTGCTCGCATAAAGGAAACCGGAGTTCCGGCCATACTTGTTATAAATAAGATCGACACAGTCGAAAAAACCGAGCTTTTGGAGGTCATGGCGCTGTATTCCGCGGCTCATGATTTTGACGCGATAATCCCGATGTCGGCCAAAAACGGTGAAGGTATAGACGAGCTTCTTGCAGAGCTTGAAAAATACGCTCAGGAGGGGCCTCAGCTATTCCCGGACGATATGATATGCGATCAGCCCGAAAAGCAGATATGCGCCGAGCTTGTGCGCGAAAAGCTGCTTTTGTGCCTCGATAAAGAGATACCGCACGGAACGGCCGTTGAGGTAACGCGCTTTTCAGAGAGGGATAACGGCATAATCGACCTTGACGTTACCATCTACTGCGAAAAAGCCAGCCATAAGGGGATCATCATCGGCAAGCAGGGTGCGATGCTCAAGAAGATCGGCGAGCTTGCCCGAGCGGACATCGAAGCCTTTATGGGAACAAAGGTGTTTTTGCAGACTTGGGTGAAGGTCAAGGAGAATTGGCGTGACAGCACGGCGCAGCTTCGCAACTTCGGCTTCACGGAATAATTACCACGCATATGCCGCCGCTGGCTAACTGATACTAAGCTCAGCGGAGGTAGCCGAATGAGTGATGAAATTCTCTGGCAGATATTTGCCGATACTGGCGATCCGATGAGCTGGCTAATGTACAGAGCTTCGGAGAAGAATAAAAGTAACAAGCCGGCGGAGGAGACTCCTTCGCCGCAGAGCTGATAGTGTACATATGTTTAAAACGACAAGGGGCCTTGTTCTGCGCGAGGTTCGATACAAGGAAGCCGACAGGATACTTACTGTTCTGACGGAGGATATGGGCAAAATGACCGTCAAGGCGCGCGGCGCACTGCGCAAGGGCAGCAAGATCGCCGCGGCTACGCAGTTTCTTGTGTTTTCCGAGCTTACAATGCTCGAGCGCAATGGCTTCTGGACGGTGAGCGAAGGCTCGACGATCGAAGAATTCAAGGGACTTCGTGGTGATATAACGGCGCTTTCGCTTGCAAGCTATTTTGCCGAGTGCATCGAGGCGCTGTCCGACGAGGGTAACCCCGATCCGCTGCTTTTGCAGCTTATACTGAACTGCCTGTTTGCCCTGTCAAACGACATGTATTCGCAGACGCATATAAAAACCGCGTTCGAGATGCGCCTTATGTCGCTTGCCGGCTATGAGCCGAACCTCATGAGCTGCTGCGTGTGCGGCTCGTCCGAGCCGGAGCTTCCGCGCTTCAGTCCGCGAAACGGCGTTATCTGCTGCCGCGAGTGCAACAATGCGCAGATACAGGCAAATTACGAGCTGTGCCCGTCGTCGCTTCAGGCGCTTAGGTATATAGTTTACGCGCCTGCGCGAAAAATGCTCTCGTTTAAAATCGACGATGACGCGCTCTCGCGCGCATCAAAAGCGACCGAGGCATATCTCTTGACGCAGACGGAAAGAAAGTTTTCAACACTTGATTACTGGAGACAGATAAAATAATGGATTTCTACGAAAAATCGCTTAACATACTTGAGCTGCCGACGGTGCTCGAAATGCTTGCCGCCGAGGCCGTCACAGACGGCGGCAGAGAGGCATGCTTTAAGCTCCGCCCAAGTGCGGACAGGCTTGAGGTGAAAAACCGCCTTGCCGAAACGAGCGCGGCCAAGGAAATGATGGTCGTGCGCGGCAGTCCGTCGCTTTCGGGCATCAAGGATATTCGCCCGTCGCTGAGTCGTGCCGACCTCGGCGGAAGCCTCAATACGATAGAGCTTCTTAACATTGCTCGCGTTTTGCAGTGCGCGCGCCTTGTTAAGGGCTACACATCCGATGATAAGCTCGGAAAAAGCTGCATAGATCATCTTTTTGCAGCGCTGCACGCAAACAGATTTCTTGAGGAGAAAATAACCGGCTCAATAGTAGGGGAGGACGAGATTGCCGACAGCGCGTCGAGCGAGCTTGCAAACATCCGCCGCAAGATCCGTGCTGCCGGAGCGCGCGTGCGTGACTGCCTGCAAAAGATAATATCCTCTCCGTCCTATGCAAAGGTGCTTCAGGAGCCTATCATAACCATGCGCTCGGATCGCTTTGTCGTTCCCGTAAAGGCAGAATGCAAGGGCGCCATACCCGGCCTTGTTCACGATATATCGGCCTCCGGAGCTACGCTTTTTATTGAACCTATGGCAGCCGTTAAGGCAAATAACGAGCTTCGTGAGCTTGCCGCTAAGGAAAAAGCCGAGATCGAGCGCATCCTTGCCGAGCTTTCGGCAGACTGCGCCGCCCATGCCGAGGATATCGCGTCGGACTATTCCTATCTTATTACGCTTGACGGAATATTTGCGCGTGCAAAGCTTTCATATAAACTCAACGGTATTGAGCCGGAGCTGAGGGAGAAGGGCGTTGTCCTGCGCCGCGCGCGGCATCCGCTGCTGCCGAAGGATAAGGCGGTGCCGATAAGCCTCGAGCTTGGCGAGGACTTTGATACGCTTATCATAACCGGTCCCAACACCGGCGGCAAAACCGTCACACTTAAGACCATCGGACTTTTAAACGTCATGGCTCAGTGCGGCCTGCATATACCGGCAGATGACGGCAGCGGAGTGCCGGTTTACAGGCATGTGCTTGCCGATATCGGCGATGAGCAGTCGATAGAGCAGAATCTCTCAACCTTCTCGGCACACATGACAAACATCGTGCATATCTTGGGTGAGTGCGACGCAGATTCGCTCCTTCTGTTTGACGAGCTAGGTGCCGGAACCGACCCCACCGAGGGTGCTGCTCTTGCGATTGCAGTTATTGAACATGCGCGCAAACTTGGCGCGGATGTAGCCGCAACGACGCATTATGCCGAGCTTAAAGTTTATGCAACGAATGAAAACGGCATTCAGAATGCCTCATGCGAATTTGACGTTGAAACGCTCAGCCCGACCTACAGGCTGCTTGTCGGCGTTCCGGGCAAGTCCAATGCGTTTGCAATATCCGAGCGTTTGGGACTTAGCAAAGAAATTATTGATGATGCAAAGGCCCGTATCGGAGTTCAGAACGCAAGCTTTGAAGCGACAATAGAAAAGCTCGAGCAGACACGCGCACTTTTGGAGCGCGATAGAGCGGAGACTGCCAAAAAATTGCGTGAGGCCGAGGAGAGCGCAAAAAAAGCGGCTTTTCTGCGTGCCGAGCTTTCCGTAAGGCTTGAAAAAGCCGACGAGAAGGCCAAACGCGATGCTGAGCGCATAATTGCGGAAGCGCGTCAAACGGCCGAGAACACCTTTGCAGAGCTTGATGAAATGCGCCGCAAAATGAATGATGATGAGCAGACGCAGGAGATAAATCATGCACGTAGCGAGCTCAGGCGCAAGCTCAATGAATCTCAGGGCAAACTTAAAGCAAAGGCACCCGAGCAGCCGAAGGAAGAGAAAAAATCGGCGCGCGATGTAAGAGCAGGCGATACGGTGGAGATAAAGTCCATGGGTGTCAAGGCCGAGGTCATTGATGTAAATCCGGACGGAACGCTCAATCTGCGCGCCGGAATCATGAACGTTAAGCTCAAGCCCGACGATGTGTATCTTATAGAGGGGCATGCAGCTAAGCAGAAGAAGCAGAGCGTAACCCTTGCAGGCAGCACGGCGCCTCGCGCGGCTGTAAGTCCGGAGATCGACCTTCGGGGAATGGAGAGTATTGAGGCGGTGAATGCTGCCGAGCAATATATTGACAGCGCGGTTATGGGTAAACTCAAGACCGTGACGATCATCCACGGCAAGGGAACCGGCGCCCTCAGAGCTGCCGTGCAGCAGATGCTCAAACGCAATAAGGCCGTGAAAAGCTACAGATTAGGTCGATTCGGCGAGGGCGAAAGCGGTGTGACAATAGTCGAATTGAAATAAAAGCAATCGATAAAATTTATTAATAATGTGTAAATCTACGAAATGAACAAAATCAGTTGACCTTTTTTAAATAATTTGCTAAAGTAGGATTAATCTTTTGTGATCAAGAGGAGTGGCGAGAATGGTAACCAAAGAAGTAGTTATTAACAATCAGGTGGGCCTGCACGCAAGACCTGCTACTTTCTTTATTCAGAAAGCTAACGAGTTCAAAAGCAGCATCTGGATCGAGAAAGAAGACAGACGTGTCAATGCCAAGAGCCTGCTCGGCGTTCTCTCTTTGGGCATCGTTAAGGGCACTGCTGTCAACCTCATTGCCGACGGTGCTGACGAGGCAACTGCTGTCGATACGCTTTCTGAGCTTATCGCATCCGACTTTACCGAGTGATATTAAAAAACGAAGCTAAGGGCGTGTTTTTAACACGCCCTTATTCGCTATATACGGAGAAATAGATGAAAAAAGAAAACAAAGCAATTCTTGAAATGCTAATGTGCGCGGCACTTTGGAGCATTGCAGGAATATTTATAAAGCTCATACCTTGGAATTCGTTTGTTATATCGGCTCTGCGCAGCTTTTTTGCGGGACTGACGGTGCTTGCATACATACGCATAAAAGGCTACAGAATAAGCATAAACCGCCGCACGATAGTTGCCGGACTGCTGCTGGGGCTTGTTTATATCGCCTTTGTAGCGGCCAATAAGCTCACGACCGCCGCAAACGCGATAGTCCTGCAATTTACCGACCCTATATTCATCGTCATTTTCTCGGCGCTGTTTTTTGGCCAGCGCTTTAAAAAGCGCGATTTTGTTGCGGTCATTTTTACGTTCATAGGCATTGCGATGTTCTTCCTCGATCAACTCGAGGGCGGATACCTGCTCGGAAACTTCGTCGCCATATTTGCCGGAGCCTGCCTCGGCGGAATGTTCATAGCCATGGGCAAGGCCGATACCGAGGAGCGTTTTTCGGCAATGCTCATAGGGCAGGCAACCGCTTTTATATTCGGCCTGCCGTTTATAATAACCACAAAGCCCGAGATATCCGCGCTGCCTGTTTTGTATATAGTCATTCTCGGCGTTTTGCAGCTTGGCATACCGTATATTCTCTATGGCAGAGCGTCGGAGTATTGTCCGCCGCTTGCGTGCAGCCTTCTTGGCGCCGTAGAGCCGCTTTTGAACCCGCTTTGGGTGCTGATATTCGACGGTGAAAAGCCCGGCCTGTTCGCGCTTATAGGCGGCGTTATCGTTATCGTTTCCGTAACCGTCTGGTGCATTGCGGGAAGTAAGGACAGTGAGGCGACAGATGCGCGAGAAGCTGCTTGAAAAAGCAAATAAGCTGCCGATGCTCCCGGGCGTTTACATTATGCTCGACGCGACGGGGCAGGTCATATATGTAGGCAAGGCAAAAAAGCTCAAAAACCGTGTAACGAGCTATTTTCGCGGCTCGCATCTGCCAAAGGTCGAGGCGATGGTGCAGAAGGTAAACGACTTTAACGTTATTGTCGTCAACTCTGAGTTTGAGTCGCTTATTCTTGAAAATTCGCTCATTAAGCAGCATCAGCCGCACTATAACATCCTGCTCAAGGATGATAAGGGCTATCCGTTTATAAGGCTTGATAAAAAAGCACCCTATCCGCGATTTACTATCGTCGGCAGCGCTAAAAAGGACGGAGCGTCATACTTTGGCCCATTCGGCGGACGAAGCGTAACGCGCGACATAATCGACGCTGCCTCAAAGGCGGTGGGACTGTCAACCTGCTCAAAGCATTTTCCGCGCGATATTGGGAAGGACAGACCCTGCCTCAACTACCACATGGGCAATTGCCGCGGCTGGTGCAGGGGAGAGCTTTCGCAGGAGGAATACCGCCTTGCCGTGGAGCAGGTCTGCCTTATTCTCGGCGGGAAAACCGGAGAGCTTATCGAGGAGCTTACGGACAAAATGCTTGAAGCTTCCGAGCAGCTTAGGTTTGAAGCCGCCGCCGAGCTGCGCGACAGGATAAAGGCGATAAAGAGCGTGTCCAACAAACAGAAGGTCATAGCCACGGCTTTTTCCGATACCGATGCGGTAGGCTTTGCACGCGGAGCAAAAAGCTGCTTTGTGGTTTTGCATTTTAACGACGGCTCGCTCACCGGCAAGGACTTCGAGCTTGTCTCCGAGCCGCTTGAGAGCGACGCCGAGGCCATATCGGCCTACATGCGTCAGTATTATTCATCGCGCGGCATAATGCCGAAAAATATTCTCCTGCGTGAAATGCCCGAGGATGCAGAAGCCTTGAGCGCACTGTTTAATCAGCTTTGCGGCCGCAAGGTCAGCATTGAGGTTCCGCAGCGCGGCGAAAGACTTCGCCTTGTCGAGCGCGCTGAGATGAACGCATCCGAGGAGATACTGCGTGCGACGACCGTTCAGCAGCGCAGAACAAATACGCTTATATGGCTTCAAAAGTCGCTTGAGCTGCCCGAGTATCCGGAACGTATCGAAGCATTCGACGTATCAAACCTCGGCGACACGGGCATTGTGGCGGCAATGACGGTGCATAAGGACGGTAAGCCCTATAAAAAGGACTACCGAAAGTTCAGAATACGCGATCTGGATATACGCGATGACTATGCGAGCATGACCCAGGCTGTTTACCGTCGGTTTGCTCATTTAAAAAACGGCGACAGCGGTTTTTCGGAAGCGCCGCAGCTGCTGCTTATAGACGGAGGTATAACACACGCCGCAGCGGCAGAGCGTGCGCTCGGCGAGCTTGGTATAAGCGTGCCGGTATTTGGCATGGTAAAGGATGATCGTCATCGGACGAGGGCGCTCGTTACGAGTACAGGCCGTGAGATATGCATAAACGGAAATCCGGCCGCGTTTGCGCTCATAGGCAATATCCAGGAGGAAACGCACCGCTTTGCGATAGAATATCAGCGCTCGCTCAGAAACGAGAGCTTCGGTTCGGAGCTGAGCGCCATACCCGGAGTGGGCAGCGTCCGAAAAAACGAGCTGCTGTGCAGCTTTAAAACGATCAAGGCAATAAAAAACGCCGGATTGGATGAACTGAGTGCAGTTGTTCCGAAAAATACGGCCAAAGCGGTTTTTGAATATTATCATAAGGACGAGGAAAAGAAATGAGAATAATAAGCGGAACAAAGCGTGGAAAGAAGCTCAAAGAGCCGGATAATTACGATATACGCCCGACGACTGATATGGTCAAGGAGTCAATGTTCAATATCGTCCAGTTTGATATCGAGGGCAGGCGAGTGCTCGATCTTTTTGCCGGAACGGGTCAGCTCGGCATCGAGTGCCTCAGCCGCGGCGCGAAGGAGGTCACATTTGTTGACCAGAGCAGGGAAGCCATAGCTATCGTTAAGCAGAACCTTAAAAGCTGCGGCTTTGAAGCGCGCGTTGTGCAGAGCGACTCGATTGCCTTTCTTGAGCGCGGCGCAAAGTTCGATCTGATACTGCTTGATCCGCCTTATGCGACAAATCTCATAGATAAAGCGCTGCAAATCATCAATTCCGTTGACATCTTGACGGAAAGTGGTATAATTGTGTGCGAAAGTGGGCGCGAAAAGCCCATGCCGGAGATGAATATGCCTTACTTTAAGTGTAAGGAGTATAACTACGGCAAAGTTAAGCTTACTACCTACAGCAGGGAGACAGATAAATGAGTCTTGCTATATGCCCCGGCAGCTTTGACCCGATAACGCTCGGACACCTTGATATAATAAGCCGCTCGGCGCAGATATTCGATAACGTCATCGTTTGCATTATGTTCAACTCCAATAAGACCAAGCCCATGTTTACGATAAGTGAGCGTGTCGAGATGGTCAAAAAAGTCGTCGAGTGTTTTCCGAACGTCAGAGTCGATACTTCCGCCGGTCTGCTTGCCGAATACGCAAAGCAGTTTGACGGCGCGGTTATTGTAAAGGGCTTGAGGGCCGCATCTGATTTTGAGTATGAATTTCAGATGAACCATATCAATAAAAAGATAAACCCCGAGCTGGAAACTATGTTTCTTACGGCAAACGAAAAATATACTTTTCTGAGCTCATCCGTCGTACGCGAGGTCGCATCGTACGGCGCCGATCTTACGCGCTTTGTGCCGCGCGAGATAGTGGCCGAGATAGAAGAAAAGGCTAAGTTATGGAGGCAGCAGTAATATGAGCGAGAAAAACGTTGAGGTAATGGAGCTTATTGAAACTCTCTACAGTATGGTGACCGAAGCATGGGGCGTTCCCCTCGGAAACGATAAGTGCATCGTCGAGAGAGAAAATGTCCTTGAGATACTCAATGAGATAAAAACGCGCATCCCCGTGGAGCTTGCCGAGGCAAAGCGCCTTGTTTCCGCGAGGGATGAGTTCATCGGCAATGCAAAGCGCGAGGCGGAGTCTATCCGCAAGAATGCCGAGGATAAGGCTCGCGCAATGCTCGAAGAGCAGGAGATAGTGCGCGTTGCAAAGCAGCACAGCGCAGAGCTTGTGTCCAATGCCGAGTATAAGTCAAAGGAACTGCGCCGCGTTGCAAACGAGTATGTCGATGAGATCCTCCGCCGCACGGAAGAGACCGTCGGCTCGGCGCTCAAATCGATCAATCAGTCGCGCGCAAGCTTCCGCAGCCTTGCAGGCTCGGCCGCACCGGCTCAGCCCGTAACGCAGGACGACGATGACGACACCGAGTGAGTTTAAGCTTTAGTCCTTAGCTTTGCTTTATTTAAATGAATATAGTAAAAAATCAGGAGTCCAAACGGACTCCTGATTTTCTTTGGGGAAGGAATCAATAAAAAGAAATAAGGAAGGAGAATAATGATTTGGTGAATTTAATTGCTGGGGGATCCGGAAGTCCGGTGCATCTGAAACCGGACTTCCGGAAAATATGGGGGGGTAAGAGGATTATGAGAAACAGCGATTTGATCAGATGAGCTTCTTCTCGCGGAGGTCAGCTATCTTAGCGTCGTCGTAGCCCAGAATACCCTTGAGGATGTCGTCGGTATCCTGACCAAGTCTCGGAGCACCGCGCCATACCTTGCCCGGGGTGCCGGACAGCTTCGGAACGATACCGAAAGCGGTGATGTCCTTGTCGAGAGTCTGGTCGCGGTATTCGATGAAGTCTCCGCGGCTTTGATAGTGAGGATTCTCCAGGCAGTCCTTGGGTCCCATTACACGGCTGCAGGGAACCTTGAACTTTGCCATTGCGTCCTCAATCTCCTGCGCGGTGTGAGCAGCGCACCAGTCGATGACTTTTGCGTCGAGCTCGCGGCCCTTTTCGGAAGCAACTGCCTCAAGTCCGGAGGAGCAGTCTTTGTAGTTGAAGTAGTCAAGGTCAAAACCGAGTGCCTGAATAGCTCTCTTGTAAACGCCGGGACCGAATGCGCCGATAGCGACGTCGTAGCCGTCCTTGGACTTGAACAGGCCGTAAGGCTGGAATGCGGCGGACTTGTTGCCGGAACGGGTGTTCTCACGTCCTGCCATGGTGTAGGAGGTGTACAGATCGCAGCAGTAGCTTGCCTGAACCTCGAACTGAGCAATGTCAACTACCTGACCCTTGCCGGTCTTGAGAACGTTGATATATGCTGCGAGGACGCCGAATACGGCAGCGTATGCAGAGGTAAAGTCGTTGAGCCAGGGCTTGCCGACGACGGGGTCGCCGTCCTTTTCGCCGTTGAGACCCATCCAGCCGGAGAATGCCTGGCCGATCATGTCATAGGAAGCTCTGTCGCAGTACTCGGGCAGACCGCCGAATGCCGGGTTGCCGTAGCCGCTGATGTGAGCAATGATCAGACGGGGGTTGACTGCAAGCAGATCCTCGTCGCGGATGCCGAGCTTTTCGAGCCATACCATGTTCTCCATGAATACGTCGGCTTCCTTGATGAGGCCATAGAACAGCTCCTTGACTTCGGGGTGCTTGAGGTTAAGCTCAAGAGAAAGGGAGAGCTTGTTGCGGCCGTCCTGTGCCCAGGAGGTGCTGACGGTCTTGCCGTCTTCCTTTGCGAAGGGAGCGAGAACACGCAGAGTGTCGCCGACGCCGGGACGCTCGATATGAATGACCTCTGCGCCGAAGTCTGCAAGCAGAGTTGCTGCAAAAGGCATTGCTACCAGAGAGCCAGTGTCAATAATGCGCATTCCTGCGAAAGGACCGTACTCGGGAATAAGAGATTTACGTTCGCTCATTTTTAATTAGCTCCTTTTTAATAAATTTGTATGGGTGTTTTACTTTCTTTTCTTGATCTCTTCGATTATTGCCGGAACGAGGCTGCGGTAATCCGCAACAGCGCCGTAGTGGGAAATATCGAAGATGGGAACTCCTGCGGTGTGGTTGATGCTGATGATGCACTTGGAGTTCTGCATGCCGACCTGATACTGAACAGAGCCGGAAATTGCAATGTTGATAATGTGATCGGGCTTGACGGTCGCGCCGGACTGACCGATCTGTTCCTCGTGAGGCAGCCAGCCGTTGTCAACGATAGGACGGGAAGCGGCTACCTGACCGCCGAGAAGCTCTGCAAGCTCGCCAAGCATCTTAAGATCCTCTTCGCTCTTTATGCCGCGTCCGCCGCAAACGAGCAGGGAAGCCTTATCGATAGGCTCGTGGTCGCTGATCTTCTGGGTGACATCGAGTACCTCATAGCTGTCCTCTGCGTCAACGCTCACGGTCTCGGTGATGATCTCACCCTTGCGGCTTTCGTCAGCCTCGAGGGGAATGAACATCTTTGGACGAACGGTTGCCATCTGGGGACGGCACTCGAGAATAACAATGTGAGCAAGAATGCTGCCGCCGTAAGCAGGCGTGGTCTGATAGAACACGTCGTCCTCGTCGTAGCCGAGGTCGATAGCGTCTGCAGTAAGGCCGGTCTTGAGAGAGACCATCACGCGCGGAGCAAAGTCACGGCCGAGGCTGGTGGCACCGTAAAGGATGATCGAGGGCTTGTACTTTTCGGCAAGCTGAGTCATAGCCTGCTGGTAGGGACGTGCGCTGTAGGATGCAAGTGCTGCGTCCTCTGCAACTATGACCTTGTCTGCGCCGTGTGCGATGAGGGTGGGGGCAAGCGACTTAACGTCGCTGCCAAGGAGGATGGCGTATATATCCTCGCCGTTGTGAGCCTTAAGCTCCTGAGCCTTTGCGAGAAGCTCAAGCGTTACGGAGTTGAGAACGCCGTTCTGCTGCTCGGCAAATATCCATATGCCTTTGTAATCTTCTTTTGCCATGTCAGCACCTCCTCAGACAAGATGCTCGTTTGCGAGCATATCAACGAACTGAACTGCCATATCCTCGGCAGAGCCTTCAAAGTACTTTGTATCAGTATTGCGCTTTTCAGGCTCAAATACCTTCTTGGTGGAGGAAGGCGAGCCGGGAATACCGGTGCGCGCAGTGTCGGCCTCCAAGGCTGCCGCATCCCAAACGGTTCTGGGCTTCTTGAGAGCCTTCATGATGTTGATGGGGGTTGCGTAGCGCGGAGTGTTTATCTCGCCGCAAACGGTAACGAGTGCAGGCAGCTTTGCCTTTACGCGCTGAGTGCAGTCCTCAAGGTTGCGGTCGCAAATGACCCAGCCGTCCTGAACGTCTATGCTCGTTGCGAGGGTGATCTGCGGAACGTTGAGGTATGCAGCAGTTGCAGGGCCGGTTTGGGCCGTGTCGCCGTCGACCGCGTGGCGGCCGAACAACAGCAGATCGTAATCGCCGATCTTCTCTGCAGCCTTTGCGAGGGTGTAAGTGGTAGCGAGGGTATCTGCGCCGCCGAATGCGCGGTCGGACAGCAGATATGCCTCATCGCAGCCGAGAGCAAGAGCCTTCTTGAGCATATCCTCGGCCTGGGGAGGTCCCATACTGATCGCAGCGACGGTGCCGCCGTACTTTTCCTTAAGCTGCACCGCAGCCTCTATTGCGTTTGCGTCGAGGGGGTTTATCATGCTCTGCACGCCCTCACGCTTGAGGTTGCCGGTCTTGGGATCGAGCTTAACGTCGTCCGTATCGGGAACCTGCTTAACAAAAACTAATATTTTCATTTCCATCTCTCCGCTTTGCTTAGATTATTTTGCAAGGACTGCGCCGCTGATGACCATGCGCTGGATCTCGCTGGTGCCTTCGCCGATCTCGAGGAGCTTTGCGTCGCGGTAGAAGCGCTCAACGTGGAACTCGCGGCTGTAGCCGTTGCCGCCGAGAACCTGGATGCACTCGTCGCAGATCTCGCAGCACCACCTGGAGCTCATGAGTTTAAGCTCTGCCGCTTCAACGGTGTGACGCTGGCCTTCGCTCTTCATCTGAGCGGTATCCCATACCATCAGGTCGATAGCGCGGATCTTTGCCGCCATGTCTGCAAACTTGAATGCAACGCCCTGATACTTTGCTATGGGCTTGCCGAAGGTGACGCGCTCGTTTGCGTAGTTCTTTGCAACTTCCATTGCGTGCTGTGCAAGGCCGGAAGCGATAGCACCGATCGAGATGCGTGCGCCGTCAAGAGCCATCATTGCAATCTTGAAGCCTGCGCCTTCCTTGCCGACGAGTGCGTCTGCGGGAAGCTTGATGTTGTCGAAGCTCAGCTCGCAGGTCGCGCTGCCGCACATGCCCATCTTGTGCTCGAACTTACCGACGGTCAGACCCTCTGCGTCCTTGGGAACGATGAAAACGCTGATGCCCTTTGCGCCTGCTTCGGGATCGGTCTTGGCCATGATCAGGTAGTAGTCGGCAACACCGGAGTTGGTGATCCATGCCTTGCCGCCGTTGAGAACGTAGCTGCCGTCGGGCTGCTTAACCGCAACGGACTTGATCGCTGCCGCGTCGGAACCGGCGTTGGATTCGGTCAGGCCGAATGCGAAGATCTTGCCTTCTGCGGCGAGGGGGAGGTAGTGATTCTTCTGCTCTTCGCTGCCGTGAACATAGATCATATCGGCTGCGAGCCAGTCGGCATCCAGGAACAGAGCGACACTTGCGCTGCCCTTTGCGATCTCGTTGATGACGATCTCGCTCATGACTGCGTCGCCGCCGCCACCGCCGTACTGCTCGGGAAGATGGATACCCATCAGGCCGGCCTCGCACAGCTTCTTGTGGACTTCCCAGTCAAAGCCGTTTTCGTCCATCCATTTGTCGCGAGGCTCAACCTCATTTTTGGTAAACTCTCTCACCATGTCGCGGATCATGATCTGCTCTTCTGTGAACTTGAACATTTTCTTCTGGCTCCTTTTCAAACAAAATTTTTGATGTGTTACATAACAGAATGCGCTTTGTGAGATGATATAATGCAACTGTTGCACTTCTGTAACTGCTGCTGAGATTGGCTTTCTTTAAAATCAATCCTCTTGCTGTGAAAATAATAACATGACTGCAACAGTGTGTCAACACAAAACAGGCGAAATTGATCCTTTTCAGCTTTCTGACATATTCGCAGACAAAAACTAACAAATTGCATCCAATCTTATACAACAGTTTTTCTCAAAATTAGGGTTAACAAATGTGGTGTGTTTTATTCTGTTATAATTTTGGCGTTAAAATTGTGAACAAATATAGAAAAAAAGCTTGCGGCCGGCCTTGCGTATCTGTATAATAACTAAACAGATACAGTTTAAAACAGTGGGGAAACAGAGATGTCAATAAAGAATGAGCTTATACTATCTTATATAAAAGAGCTTGACGTAGGTACAAAGATATCAGTTCGGCGTCTGTCTGAGATATTGAATGTCAGCGTTGGGACAGTTTACAAAGCTATCAAAGCCGCCGAGGCGCAGGGACTTGTCGTGACAAAGCCCAAATCCGGAACGTTTAAGATCGATTCCGGAGTTATCGGTGAGGCGGAGCTCGTCAGCCTGAAGCGTGCGGCGAAGTTTTTGGGGCTTACTATGATAATAGAGCCTGCCGATGCCGAGCGAATGCTCAGGCGCGTTGTAATATGCGACGGCAGCGAGAAGCAGCTGCGCCGAGCACTGTCTGATGAACCTAAGGATAATGTCAATGTTCTCTGCCTTGTAGGCGACAGGCCGGATATGCAGGCGCTCGTTATAGAGCTTGGAGCAAACCTTATGCTTACGGGCGGTGCAAGCGCGCAGCCGCTCACACTTATTCAGGCCGAGCGCTGCGGACTTTCCGTTATAAGTGCTTTGCAGGACAGCCGAACGATAATGATGCTGCTTGAAAAGCTTCATTCACCGGCCATTGAAAGCACAGATGATGCGCAGTCGTGGATGAAAATGCCGAAGTACCTGTACAGCAACGACGTTGTCGCCGACTGGCACAAGCTGTGCGAGGACATTGCGATTCAGACCTATCCCGTAGTTGACGAGAATCTTATGCTCTGCGGCGCGCTCGATGTGCCTAAGGCCTTCGCGGCAAACCCGTCGCAGCGCATATCGGGTATCCTGCGCCCGGAAAATCAGTGTATGCACTTTGATTGCGAAACGCCTATGGCTCGTGTTGCCGAGGAGATGCTGCTTTCCGGCAACAGCATAGCCGCCGTTACCGACGGCGATAAGGTCAGCGGCGTTCTGGATTCGAGCGATATCATGCGCTACTTTATGTTTTCCGGCCGAAACGGCAGTGCTCCGATGTTCGAGTCCTTCCTTGAAGCGACGGATGTGTCCGATACGGAGGATGAGAAGTATTACAATATCCGCATACCGAACAGGGGAGTTGCCGATCCGTCGGAGTTTACGCTTCCGGTCGTTCTGACGGCGGCCATGCGGCATGCCGGCGAAATTCTCGGCGAAGGCTGCGTTATCGAAAGCGGAACCTTTTTCGCGTCCAAAACCATTGACGCGCACGAAAGTCTCATGCTGTCAAGCAAGCTCACCCGGCGCGGCGAGCAGGGCTGCACGCTTGAAGAGGAGATATTTGACGACAGCTGCTCATACACCAAGGCGATACTCATGTTCACGGCAAAGCAAGGAGAATAAATAATGTATATGTTTAACAAAAGCCAGAAGGCGCTTAAAGATAAAGTCGGCAGCTTCGTGCGCGAAGAGGTAATGCCCGTAGCTCAGGAGCTTGATAAAAATAGAATTTTCCCGACGCAGCTTATTAAACGCTGCGGCGAGCTGGGATTTGTTGCGCCCGAGCTTATGACAGACGGCCATTACAGAGCATCGGAGATGTGCGTTATATTTGAAGAGCTTGCGCGCGGAAATGCGTCGCTTGCACTTGCGCTGACTCCGCATTACCTTGCCTGCGACATAATGAACACGGCCGCGTCGCCTGAGCTTCGTGCCGATGTTATGGATCCTGCGTTTGCGCTCAATAAGCTCATTGCGTATGCGATCAGCGAGGAAAGCGGCGGTTCGGATGTTTTGAGCATTAACACAACGGCGACACAGCTTGGCGACGAATGGGTAATTAACGGTTCAAAATCATGGATAACGGCCTCCGGCAAAGCCGACGGCTATCTGATAGCCGCCCGTACCTCGCTTAACAGCCGCAGCCGCGATATAAGCCTTTTCTATATCGATGCATCCACAGAAGGGCTGGAAGCCGACATCGGTTCGCACATGATCGGGCTTAATAGCTGCCCGACCGGACACATCACATTCAAAAACTGCAGAATACCGCTCGTGAATATAATCGGCAGCGAAAATCAGGGGTATGCCCTTTTGAAGCCGACTTTACAGCTCGGCAGACTTGCCGTTTCGGCGATAGCAACCGGCATAGCCGGACGTGCGCTTGAGCTTGCGAACAACTATTCGACGACCACTGGAAAATATGGGCGCAATCTGTCGTCATATCAGGGCATAGCGTTCATGCTCGCCGAGATGTACACAAAGCTTGCCGCGTCAAGGTGCATGCTCTATTGCTCTGCCGAGCAGTACGATGCAAAGGACCGGCAGTCGGCGATCGATATTGCGGCGACAAAGCTTATGAGCACAGAGCTTGCATGCCAGGTGTGCAAAAGCGCACGCCAGATCCATGGTGCAAACGGCCTTTCCTCGGACTTTGAGGTCGACCGCAGCTTCCGCGACGCGCAGATGCTGACCATTGCCGAAGGAACCACGGAGATTTGCAAAATAATCGTTTCAAACTCGGTAATAAACTCTGCCTTAAAATAACTTTAAACTTATATTTGAAATAGCAGGACGTAAAAACGTCCTGCTATTTTTATATGTTACCAAAATGTTCTTGATTTTTTGCCCGACAATCTCTATAATCAAAATAAAGTGGAGCAAAGTGGTGAAAAGTGCATCGAAAATGCTCGAAAGATGGAGGTGAACACGTTGACAGGCGAATATAAGCACAGCATCGACAATAAGGGCAGGCTGTTTATCCCGGCAAAACTCAGGGACGAGCTTGGCGACGTGTTCTATATAACCCTTTCGATGGACGATTGCCTCTCGGTTTACAGCGCGGAAAGCTGGACGGAATTTTCCGACAAAGTAAATGCAATGAGCTATGTAAAGCAGCGGAAAATGCGGCCTCTGTTTGCGTATGCGGCAAAATGCGAGCTTGATAATCAGGGCAGAACGCTCATACCGGCGCATTTGCGTGAGTATGCGCATCTGAGCAAGAACGTTGCCGTCATCGGCTGCAATAATCATGCCGAAATATGGGATGAAGCAAGCTGGCAAAAGCTTTCCGAGAGCGAAATTACCCCCGAAAACATTGCATCCGTAATGGACGAACTGGAGTTTTGATATGCCTAATGAAGTAAAGCACATATCGGTGCTGTTAAATGAATGTATTGAAAATTTGAATATAAAGCCCGACGGCATATATGTTGACGGCACTCTTGGGCTTGGAGGGCACTCCGAGCAGATACTAAAGCGCCTTGACACCGGCAGACTTATCGGAATTGACCGCGACGAGAGCGCTATAAGGCGCACCGGCGAGCGCCTTGCGCAGTATGCCGATAAAATGACGCTTGTGCACGGAAACTTCTGCGACGTTTCGCAGATACTCGATGAGCTTGGCATAGCTGCTGTTGACGGAATGCTGTTTGACCTTGGCGTTTCCTCGCCGCAGCTCGATGAGGCCGAGCGCGGCTTTTCGTACATGAACGATGCGCCGCTTGATATGCGCATGGATAACACAAGCGCACTTACCGCATCGAACGTCGTAAACGATTGGGATGAGGCGGAGCTTGTTCGCATTCTCCGCGATTTCGGCGAAGAGCGCTATGCAAGAAGAATAGCTTCGCGCATAGTTGAACGCCGCGAACAGAAAAAGATAGAAACAACGCTTGAGCTTGTGGATATCATCCGCTCGGCAATGCCGGCAGCCGCTCTGCGCGAGAAGCAGCATCCTGCAAAGCGCAGCTTTCAGGCAATAAGAATTGCCGTTAACGATGAGCTCGGCGCGGTGGACAGAATGATGAAAACAGCGCCCGACAGACTAAAAACAGGCGGCCGACTGTGCGTTATTAGCTTCCACTCGCTAGAGGACAGAATAGTAAAAACGGGTATAGCCGCAAGGGAAAACGGCTGCACCTGCCCGAGAGAAGCGCCGATATGCGTCTGCGGCTTTAAGCAGACACTCAGGAGCGTACACAGAAAACCGATAGTGCCGGATGAGGATGAGCTGAACTTCAATCCGCGCGCGAGAAGCGCAAAGCTCCGCGTCGCCGAAAGGGTGTAGAGGTTTTTGAAAAGCTCCGGCAGCGAATATCAATACGGCTCCAAAAGCGCAAAGCGCCGGGTTAACGCCCGGCAGGATAAAAAGCTCGGAGACTCAATGCGCACAGCGCTCATGGCAGCGCTTGCGATAGCGGCGGCTGTTATGCTCGTCCTGTCACTTTTCGTGCGCGTTGAGCTTACTGAGATAAACGACAAAAATGTTGAGCTGAGCCGACAGGCACAGAGTCTTCATGAAGAAAACCGCCGTCTGCGCATTGAGTATGAGTTTTCGCAGGATCTTGATGCACTCGAAAAGGATGCGAAATCGAGACTTGGCATGCAGAGCGAGCTTCAGCGCCGCACCGAGACTATTGACACTTCACCCGAAGATAGAGCATACATAGCAGATAACGGATAAGCTGCATATTTTACGCGGCAAAATTATAGTATTAACTAATAAATTTTGTCCGGAAGGAGCAGCTATGCGCAAAACCGTGAGCAAAAAACAGGTAAGCAGTCCTAACAGGACAATGGTGCGCCGCACACTATTTCTGATGGCAGTGTGCGGCATACTTGCGTTTTCGGTGCTTGCAGTGCGGCTTTATATCCTGCAGGTGCGCGATCATGCCAAATATGAGGAGCTTGCCATAAGTCAGCAGCTTCGCGAAACCGGATCATCTGCTGAGCGCGGAACGATATACGACTGCAATATGAACGTTCTCGCAATGAGCGCAAATGTCGATAACGTATATCTGAGCCCTGCGGAGATCGCCATGTACGGCGAAGACAGGGAGCTTATTGCCGATAAGCTCTCCGAGATCCTCGGTCTCGACAGGGAGGACATCCTTAAAAAGACTGAGAATAACGGCTCTTGGTATGTTACCGTTGCGCGCAAGGTCGAAAAGGAGACTGCCGACAAGGTGCGCGAGTTTAAAAACGAGTATAAGCTCAAGGGCGTTCGTTTGGAGAGCGATACGAAAAGATATTATCCGTATTCTTCTCTTGCCTGCCATGTGATAGGCTTTGTCGGAACCGATAACTACGGCCTTGACGGGGTGGAGGCACAGTACGATTCCGCTCTCTCCGGAACGTCGGGGAAATATATGCGCCTTGCCAATGCCTACGGCACCGATCTCCTGTTTGATCAATACGAAGGTTACACAGGCGCCGAAAACGGCCTTGATCTTGTAACAACGATCGATCTTACGATACAGCACTATGTTGAAAAGTCGCTGTATCAGGCTGTTGAGGATTATGACATTCAAAACGGTGCGGGCGCTATCGCAATGGATGTAAAAACGGGGAAGATACTTGCAATGGCGTCTATAGGCGGATATGACCTTAATAATTTCCTCGACGTCAGCGACGAGGCTAAAAACGCCATAAACGAAGCTCCGACGCAGGAGGAGAAGGATCAAATTCTTGCCGATGCACAGCGTTTGCAATGGCGTAATAAAACCCTTTCAGATACATACGAGCCGGGCTCTACGTTCAAAATAATAACACTGTCCATGGCACTTGAAGAGGGTAAAGTGAGTCTTGACGACAGTTTCTTCTGCGGAGGAAGCGTGCAGGTTCAGGGCAGAACAAATCCGGTTCGCTGCTGGAAAACAAGCGGCCACGGCTCGCAGAGCCTTACTCAGGCCGTGCAGCATTCATGCAACGCGGCATTTGTAAACATAGGAATGCGTGTCGGCGCGCAGGCTTTTTATAAATACTGCGATGCCTTCGGCTTCCTTGAACTGACGGGTGACAGCTCGCAGCAGCTCACCGCCAAGACCGGAATTGACCTCGGCGGCGAGAGCGGCAGCATATGGTGGAGCGAGGATACCTTCTACAGCGAAAAGAACAAATCCCAGCTTGCGGCCGCCTCATTCGGCCAGACCTTTACCATAACGCCGCTGCAGCTTATAACGGCCGTCAGCGCCTGCGTAAACGGCGGATATCTGATGCAGCCGTATGTAGTTGAAAGTTTACTGGACGAAGACGGCTTGGCGGTGTATAATCATAAGCCGAAAGTCGTGCGCCGCGTCATAAGCGAGGAAACCAGCAAAACCGTGTGCTCAATTCTCGAGCAGGTCGTCGGCGACCCGAACGAGGGCACGGGACGAAATGCGGCTGTTGCCGGATATCGTATCGGCGGCAAGACCGGCACTTCGGAAAAGGTGAGCTATGAGGCTCAGACCGGTAAAAAGGAATACATCGTGTCCTTTATCGGATTTGCGCCTGCCGACGATCCGCAGATAGCGCTTTTGGTCATGCTCGATTCGCCCGGAAGCGGTTCGGGGGTTTACGTCTCGGGCGGCCAGATGGCGGCACCGACCGTTGGCAAAATGTTTGCCGATATCCTGCCGTACATGGGTATAGAGCCTAAGTACGATGAAAGCTCCGAAAAGGCCGATAAGCCTGTTCCCGATCTGAACGGACTGAGTGTTGATGATGCAAAAACAAAGCTTTCGGAAAACGGCTTTGACTGCCGACTTATAGGCTCCGGAACGACCGTTACGGCGCAGCTTCCGCTTACGGGATGCGTCATTGCGGAAGGAAGCACGGTAATTATCTATGCCGACGCAAGTCCGTCGGCCGCTCTTGAAACCATGCCCGGCATTAAGGGCTTGAGCTATGCCGACGCGGTGAAGGAACTTAGCAAATACGGAGTTTTTGCCAGAAGCAACACCGTTGTGCGCGATGCGGAGAACCAAAAGGTGCTGACGCAGAGTGTGAAAGCAGGAGCCGACATAAAGCACGGAACCGTCGTCGAGGTAACGCTCGTTTCGGATGACGAGAGTATTCTCGGTCGATATTAATAGATATGAGGATGATGCACATATGAAATTATCTGAGCTTTTGAAAGACATAGACGTTTTAACGTTTGCTGCGCCCTCCGAGTGCGAGATCGGCGGCGTGAGCTACGATTCGCGCAAGGTGAAGCCGGGAGATGTCTTCGTGGCGATCTCGGGCTTTGAAACCGACGGATATAAATACATCCCGTCGGCAGTGGAAAAAGGTGCGGCCGTTGTTATAAGCGACAGAGTGCCGCAGGTAGATATCCCTTACGTTCTGGTTCACGACTGCCGAAAAGCGCTTGCTCTTTTAAGCCGCAACTTTTTCGGCAATCCTGCCGGAGCGATGCAGATAATCGGCATTACCGGAACAAACGGAAAGACTACAACGACATATCTGCTCAAGCACCAGCTCGAGGACACTCTTGGCGCTAAGGTCGGACTTATAGGCACAAACGGCAACATGATAGGCAATGAGTTTATCCACACCGAGCGTACAACGCCGGAAAGCTTTGAGCTTCAGCAGCTTTTTGCCGAAATGAAAAATGCCGGATGCACGCACGTCGTCATGGAGGTGTCGTCGCATTCGCTTGTGCTCAGCCGCGTTGCCGGCATTGATTTTGCCGTCGGTGCGTTTACGAATCTTACTCAGGATCATCTTGATTTTCACCATACTATGGAGGAGTATGCCGCAGCAAAGGCGCTGCTGTTCTCCGCCTGCCGTGTCGGCTGCATTAACATTGATGATAAATGGGCGGACACCATGATGCAGAACGCCTCATGCAGGCTTCTCACTTATTCCGCCAACGGAAAAGAGGCGTCTCTTGCGGCGGAGAATATAAAGCTTTCCGCAAAGGGTGTGAGCTTTACGGCATCCTGCGATGGAAAGTGCGCCGATGTGAGTCTTGCAATCCCAGGAAGGTTTTCGGTGTATAATGCGCTCAATACCATTGCGGTCGGCATCGCCTTGGGAATAAGCCTTGATGACTGTGCAAAGGCAATGAAAACCGCGCACGGTGTTAAGGGGCGTATGGAGCTTGTTCCGACCGACGGTGACTATACGATAGTCATTGACTATGCCCACACTCCCGACGCGCTTGAAAACGCGCTCAAGGCGCTGCGAGCCGACCACGACGGCAGACTTGTCGTTCTCTTTGGCTGCGGCGGAGACCGCGACAGAACGAAGCGACCGATAATGGGCGCCATTGCCGCCGATAACGCAGATCTTGTCATTGTAACGAGCGATAATCCGCGCACAGAGCAGCCGCAGGCGATAATCGATGAGATACTTGCCGGCCTTAAAGATAAGGCTACGGAGCACATTGCCATATGCGACCGCGCCGAGGCAATTAAATGGGCGATTGACAACCATAGGGCAAATGATGTAATATTGCTTGCCGGCAAAGGCCACGAGGACTATCAGGTCGTCGGACATGAAAAGCATCACATGGATGAGCGCGAGATAGTCGCAGAACATATAGAGAAGAGGAACGAAAAATGACTCTCAAACTGACCCTTGCATTGGTTATGGCTTTTATAACCGCAGTTATAGTGGGCAAGTTTTATGTACCCTGGCTCAGAAAAATGAAGGCAGGGCAGGAGATAAAGGAAAACGGCCCGACATGGCACATGTCGAAGTCAGGAACGCCGACAATGGGCGGTGTGATCTTCATAAGCGCATGTACGCTCGTATGCCTGACGGTCGGCTTTGAATCAATGCGCAGCGGAGATTTTACGCATATATTCGTCCTGCTGTTTGCACTTGTTTTCGGCGCAATTGGCTTTCTTGATGACTGGGAAAAGCTGCGCAAGAAGCAGAATCTCGGTCTGAGCGCAAAGGCAAAGTTCCTGCTCCAGCTTGTTGCGGCTCTTGTTTTTGTGCTGCTGCTCCGCAAAATGGGCTATATCTCGACAAGGCTGTATATCCCGTTCTGGAATGTTGAGGTCTATATCCCGGAGGTCATATATTTTATCCTTGCGGCGTTTATCATCGTCGGAACGGTCAATGCCGTTAATATTACCGACGGTGTTGACGGACTTGCAAGCGGAACGAGCCTCCCGGTGTGCCTGTTCTTTGCGGCTGTCAGCTTCCTTTGGGGAGATAAATACATGGCGCTCGGCATATTTGCCTCGGCTCTCCTCGGCGGACTTATGGGCTTTCTTGTCTATAACTTCAACCCTGCCAAGGTGTTCATGGGAGATACCGGCTCGCTGTTTCTCGGCGGTGCGATCGCGGCGCTTGCCTTTGCTTACGATATGCCGCTTATACTCATAACACTCGGCATCGTGTATATCATCGAAACTCTGTCGGATATTATCCAGGTAACCTACTTCAAGCTTACTCACGGCAAGCGTGTGTTTAAGATGGCCCCATTCCACCACCACCTTGAAATGGGCGGATGGACGGGCAAAAAGTGGAAAGAGAAAGAGCTTTTTGCACTTTTTACTTCCGTATCCCTTGTTTTTGCAATAATTTCATTCATAGGAATATATAATCGTTTCCAGCTCTGATAACGGAGGGGTCGCCCATGCAGTACGGCAGTGCCGAGCTCAGGATAAAGGAAACGAAAGATAAAACAAAGCGCGCAGGAATGGACATATCGTTCCTCGCGCTTGTTGTGATACTTTTGGCCATTGGAGTTACAATGGTGCTGTCCGCAAGCTTTGCAAGGGCGTACTTTGATCCCGGCGGAGTTACAAAGGGAAAGGCGACCTATTATTTTATAAGGCAATTTATTTTCGCCGCTCTTGGTGTTGCGGCGATGATAACATGCTCGCGACTGCCGGTCGGCTTTTACAAGCGCTTTTCGATGCCGGTTCTCATAGTGGCGGTCATCCTGCTCATGCTTGTCCCGATAATCGGAACGAACGCAAACGGAGCAAAACGCTGGATCGGCCTCGGGGCATTCACGATCCAGCCGTCGGAAGTTGCCAAGATCGGAATAATACTTGCTTTTGCATCAATGATCTGCGCCCGTCGGGGGAGAATGAAAAGCTTCCGATACGGCATACTGCCGTTTGCCGCGATACTTGCCGCGATAGTCGGCCTGTTGGTCTTGGAGCCGCATTTTTCGGCGTCTATCATAATCGTTGCCATCGGCGGCGTTATGCTGTTTCTGGGCGGAGCGCGCCTTATATGGTTCATTGCTGCTGCTGTAGCCGCCGGAGGCGGCATAGCGGTACTGCTGACGATGTTCCCGTATGCTTCAACGCGAATAACGACGTGGCGCGATCCGTTTGCATCCACCTCGGACGAGGGGTATCAGATCGTTCAGTCATTGTATTCGATCGGCTCCGGCGGACTTACGGGTCTCGGACTGGGGCAGAGCAGGCAAAAATATTTGTATCTGCCCGAGGAGCATAATGACTTCATATTTTCTGTCGTGTGCGAGGAGCTTGGTTTTATTGGAGCACTGCTGATACTCACGCTTTTTGCGCTTCTTATAATTCGCGGCTACTGGATAGCGTTGCACAGCACCGACAGATACGGCTTTCTGGTCGCGGCCGGAATAACCACGCTGCTTGCGATACAGGTCATATTAAACGTAGCCGTTGTTACCAATCTTGTGCCCTGCACGGGTATTTCGCTGCCGTTTTTCAGCTATGGCGGCACGGCGCTGCTGATGCAGATGGCCGAAATGGGTATAGTTCTGAGCATATCCAGAGATTTGCCTGCAGGACGTGTGGGAGGATAGTATATGAGAATAATTTTTGCCTGCGGAGGCACTGCCGGACATATAAACCCGGCGCTTGCCGTTGCCGGCCGGATAAAGGAGCTTATGCCGGACAGTGAGTTTCTGTTCATCGGAGCCGTCGGCCAGATGGAGTCCGATCTTGTTCCGCGTGCAGGCTATAGGATAGAGACTGTTAGGGTCAGAGGCCTGAGCAGGGAAAAGACGCTCGGCGGCTTTTTCCACAACATAAGCGCGGCATGGCATCTTGTCCGCTCCACCATAAAGGCAAGGAAGATCATAAAACGCTTTAAGCCCGATGTCGTTGTCGGGACCGGCGGATATGTGTGCTTTCCGGTTTTGAAGGCCGCCTCGATGCTCGGCATACCGACCGCCGTGCACGAGAGCAATGCAGACCCGGGGCTTACCACCCGAATGCTCTCCGGCATAGTTGACGCCATAATGCTCGGCTTTGAGGAAAGCCGGAAGTTTTATAAAAATCCCGAAAAGACCGTAGTGACCGGAACGCCGGTGCGTGGCGAGTTTTCGTCATACTCAAAGCAGGCGGCTAAAGCCGAGCTTGGTCTGCCGCTTGATAAGCCGCTCGTTGTGTCCGTGTGGGGGTCGCTCGGGGCCGAGAATATGAACGAGGTCATGTGCAGGTTCATCGAGCTTGCAGGCAAAAAGCCGGGATTTACGCTCGTCCACTCGGCAGGCATCGAGGGATACGAGAAAATGGTTGAGCACCTTCGCAGAACCGTTCCAGACTACGAGAAAAACGGTATGGACGTGCGCGAGTATATATACGACATGCCGCGCGTTATGGCGGCGGCCGATCTTGTTTTGTGCCGCGCCGGAGCTTCAACCATATCCGAGCTTACATATATGCACAAGCCCACGATATTCGTTCCGTCTCCGTTTGTCACGAATAATCACCAGTTCAAAAATGCAAAGGTAGTTGAGGATGCCGGCGGCGCGCTGATATTCGAGGAGGGCTGGTTTGAGCCGAAGGAGCTGCTCAAAGCGGTGAACGATATCCTGTCATCGGATGATAAGCTCGAAAAAATGTCGGCGGCCATGGCAAAGCTTGCAAAGCCCGAGGCGACCGATATGATCTGCGACAGAATATTCTCGCTCCTTGCGGAAAACCGAAAATAGCAAAAATGCACCTCGCAGCATAGAATGGCATGATTTTAGTTCTTTCTGCGAGGTTTTATTATATGGCAATATGGCATTGCAGCGGAGAAAAATGCCTTGAGGGAGCATGCTTTGTGCAGGGCGCGAAGAATGCGGTCCTGCCGATCCTTGCGGCTTCGGTCGTATGTCCAACAGAAACAGACCTGCTGAATGTTCCGCAGCTGAGCGATGTTGAAATGTCGCTGAGAATACTGCGCAGCCTAGGGTGTACGGCTCAGCAGCAGGAAAACGACGTTTACATAGACTCGCGCGCATTGAGTTCAAACGTCATACCTCAGAGCATGATGGAGAGCATGCGATCTTCGGTACTTTTCATGGGCGCGCTTTTGGCGCGCTGCGGCGAGGTACATCTTACGCTGCCCGGCGGATGCAGACTCGGCGCAAGGCCGATAGATATGCACCTTGATGCAATGAAAGCTCTCGGCGCAAGCGTTGAGGAATCCGGATGCGAGATAGTATGCAGAGCCGAAAAGCTTACAGGCGCGCACATAAGGCTTCCGTATCCGAGCGTCGGCGCAACGGAGAACGCAATGATAGCCGCATGCGGCGCGGAAGGGGAGACTGTCATAACGGGCGCGGCAAAGGAGCCGGAGATCGAGGATCTTCAGGAGTACCTGCGCAAAGCCGGCGCGTATATATCCGGAGCCGGAACGAGCACGGTGAAGATCTCGGGCTTTGAGCGCGAAAGCCATGTCGGCCACCGCATCATTCCGGATAGGATCGTATCGGCAACGTTTTTGTGCGCCGCTGCCGCAGCCGGCGGCGATATCGAGCTGCGCGGAGTTGATTTAAGGCAATTTTCGCGCCTTGAGCACTTCCTAAAGCGAGCCGGCTGTGATATAATATCGTCGCGCAGGAGCGTAAGGCTGATATCCGACGGTAAGCTGAACGCTGTCGGACGCGTTTCGACCGGGCCGTATCCCGAATTTCCTACGGATATGCAGCCGCTGCTTATGGCGGCGCTTCTCAAAGCCGTAGGGCGAACCGATTTTATCGAAAACGTTTTTGACTCGCGCTTTGGACACGCAAAGCAGCTTAGCCGCTTCGGTGCTGATATCTCCGTTGAGGGGAGGCAGGCGTCTGTGTGGGGTGTGCGCGATCTCAGGGGTGCTGTTGTCAGCGCAGGCGATCTGCGCGGCGGCGCAGCAATGATAATTGCCGCTCTTTCTGCCGAGGGTGAAAGCCTTATCGTAGATCCTGGGCATATTGCCCGAGGCTATGAGCATCTTGATCATAAGCTCCGCTCTCTCGGAGCAGATATATTTTTGGAGTTGTAAAATGCCGAATACTAATGATTATTACCAAAAGCGCGAGGATCCGTATAAGCCGAAATTCACAAGGAACGTGAATCGTCCGCTTACGTTTTTTCTTGTCATAGTTGCGCTTGTTTTTATAATGAGCGTGTTTTTCAAGGTCTCGCGCATAGAGGTTAAGGGAAATTCAATCTATACGGCTGACGAAGTGATAAAAGCTTCCGGCATCGAAACCGGCGATAACCTGTTTTTCATTAACGGTATCGCTGCCGGAAGCCGCGTTGCCGTTAAGCTTCCGTATGTGGACTCCGTGCAGATAAACCGCGGCCTGCCGAACCTCGTGACCATCGTTGTGACCGAGAGCAAGGCCGTCGGCTGCCTAAATGTCGGGGACGAGCTGTGGTCTGTCAGCAGCAACGGAAAATTCCTGAGCAGCATAAGCGCCAGCGACAGCGAGCATATCGCAATGATTAGCGGAATAAGCGTGAGCGAAGCTGCAACGGGAGAGCATATTAAATCCGCCGCCGGTGAAGAGAATAAACTTGCATATTTGACGGACATACTTTATCAGGTCCAGGCGCGCGGTCTTGTCGGCAAGGTAACGGCCATAGATATGAGCGATGCTGCAAATCCGACCTTTGAATATGACGGCAGATTTCTTGTAAAGCTCGGCGCGCTCGACAATACCGAGTATAAATTCGGCAAGATGCTATCGGCTGTTTCGCAGCTTACGGCAGACGATGCCGGAACGCTTGACTTATCCACGGGCGATAAGGTCGTTTTCAATCCGAATTAATACTTTGTTTACATAGCAGGGGAAAAAGCTATTGACCTTGCGGCCAAAAAGTTATAAAATGTTACATATCGCGAATAATGATTGCGGCATCTGCCGTGTCTTCTAAATAACAGTACTGGAGGAAACAAAATGGATTTCAAAGCCGAAGTAGGCCCTGAAAATGTTGTAACTATAAAGGTCGTTGGTATCGGCGGCGCCGGTAACAACGTCGTAAATAGAATGGTCAAGTCCGGAACTCAGGGCGTTGAGTTCATAGCGGTCAACACCGATAAGCAGGCACTTGCCGTGTCCAGCGCGGATCAGAAGATCCAGATCGGCGAGAAGCTGACCCACGGTCAGGGCGCAGGCTCGGATCCCGAAGTCGGCAAGAAGAGCGCCGAGGAAAGCCGCAACAACATTGCAAAAGCAGTCGAAGATGCCGATATGGTGTTCATCACCGCAGGCATGGGCGGCGGAACTGGCACAGGCGCTGCTCCCACGGTTGCCGATATCGCTCGCGAGGCCGGCATACTCACCGTCGGCGTCGTTACCAAGCCCTTCAAGTTCGAGGGTAAACGCCGCATGGATCAGGCAAACGACGGCATTAAAGAGATGCTCGGCAAGGTCGATTCCCTGCTTATCATCCCCAATGATCGCCTGAAGTACGCTACCGATCAGAAGGTCACTCTCGCAAATGCTTTTGAAATTGCCGACGATGTCCTGCGCCAGGCCGTCACCAGCATTTCCGACCTTATTAAGAACACCGGATTCATCAACCTCGACTTTGCAGACGTTACCTGCATCATGAAAAATGCCGGCTTTGCTCACATGGGCGTCGGCCGCGCGGCAGGCAAGGGCAAGGCAGAGGATGCAGCCCGTATGGCAGTCGCAAGCCCACTTATGGAGACCTCGATAAACGGCGCACACGGCGTGCTTATCAATATCACAGGCTCCGAGGATATGGGCCTTGAGGATGTAGAAGCAGCCGCAAACCTCGTTCAGGAGGCTGCTCATCCCGATGCAAACATAATCTTCGGTGCAACCTTTGACGAGTCCATGCAGGACGAGATCCGCGTTACCGTCATTGCTACCGGCTTTGAAGAGGCTCCCACAGCAAAGCAGCCTGCACAGTCTGCTCAGGCAAAGAAGGCCGAGCCTGCTTTCGATAAGCAGCAGGGCATGTTCACCGCAGCAAGCGAAAAGGCTGCCGAAAAGAAGCCTGAGGAGCCTGCTAAGGCTTCCGGCGAGGAAGATCCCTTTGACAGCATCTTCAAAATCTTTAACGCAAACAACTAAGAGAATATGAAAAACCGGCTGAGGATAATTCCTCAGCCGGTTTTTGCGTGAAGCAAAGTTTTTTGTGCTTCAGTTAATATATTTGTCAATGGCAGTGTTAAGCTCTTCGATGAAGGTATCGTCGCCTGTTTCAACGGCGTCGCTTATGCAGTGCTCGAGGTGATCTTTGAGTATAACGCGCGCAGTGCTGCTCAGCGCCGAACGGACGGCAGCCAGCTGTATAAGAACGTCGGTGCAGTCACGCTCATCCTCGACCATGCGCTTTACCGACTCAAGATGCCCGATAGCGCGCGAGAGCCGGTTTATCACGGCCTTGCTCTGAGTGTGGGAGTGCGAATGATTGTGATGAGGATGTTCATGCTCCTCGTGCTCGCTTATGTCGTCGCAAGGCTTGGCCTCATGGCAGTGGATTATACCGTCGCCGTGATCGTGGTAAAAGCCCTCGTCTGGTCTGTGCATCGCTGTGCCTCCGTTAATCTAAGTGTTTTTATAATAATACTTCAATAACCAAGTAAAAGCAATAGACAGAAACGCAAAATAGCCGGGCAGCGCTGCTGCCCGGCATGTTATTTGCTGTCAGAGTTTGTCAACTTTGTCTTTAAGCGCCTTTATGGCAATTTTGCTGCCGCGCTTTGCCATTCCGGCGATTAGATGAGGAGCGATCTTCTCAACCTTGGGAGATATAAATTCGTCCACCCAAACGAGCTTTATCGCATCGAACTTGCACTTTGTTGTGCATATTCCGCAGCCTACGCAGCGGTATTCGTCGAGCACAACCGCTCCGCAGCCGAGGCAGCGCTCGGTTTCTTTTTTCATCTGCTCCTCGGTGAACGTTCCTCGCAGATCGTCCATCGTTTTTCTAGCCTTGTCGGCTCCGGCATCGGCAGCCTTCTGGCGAGGTGCGGTGTCATATCCGCCGATGGCAAGCGCCGCTTTGGTTTTGTCCAGCGAGGTAAAAATTCGTCTGTCACGGCCGAGATTTTGCGTCTGACCGGGGTGAACGTACCTGTGTATCGAAATTGCGCCCTCCTTGCCGGCGGCAATGGCGTGGATAACGAACGCCGGCCCTGTAACAACATCGCCGCCTGCGAACACATCCGGCTCGCCGGTTTGGTACGACAGCTCATTGACCTTAACGCAGCCTTTTCTGTCAAGCTGCATTGAGCCTTTTTCGATGCCGCCCCAGTCGATGATCTGGCCGATCGCCCCGATAACGTTATCAACGTCCATAGTCTCAAATTCGCCCGTCGAAACCGGCGAACGCCTGCCGGAGGCGTCCGGAGCGCCAAGCTTCATCTTTTCAAGCTTCAGCGCCGTGACGGCTCCGTCTTTTCCGATTATCTCAACAGGGGAGGCGAGAAGGTGCAGCTTCACGCCTTCGTTCAGAGCGTCCTCAACCTCATCGGGATCGGCTTTGAGCTCGTCTCTTCCGCGTCTGTAAATAAGAGTGACTTCTTTCGCACCAAGTCTGATCGCGCTGCGCGCAACGTCAACCGAAACGTTGCCGCCGCCGATTACGGCGACGCGCTCGCCGAGCTTCACGGGTTTGCCGGTAAGCGTTGAGCGCAGAAAATCAATGCCGCCGTAAACGCCGTCAAGCTTCTCGCCGGGAATGCCTATCGGAGCGCTTTTCTGCGCGCCGATCGCCATGTAAAACGCCTTGTATCCCTGAACTCTCAGCTCGTTGAGGCTTATGTCTTTGCCGACTTCAATGCCGGTTTTAAACTCAACTCCCAGCTCTTTCAAAACCTCAATCTCGGACATAACAACGTCCTTTTCAAGCCTGAATGTCGGGATTCCCATGGTCATCATTCCGCCGAGAGTGTTTTCTTTCTCGAAAACGGTCACGGGATAGCCCTTTACTGCGAGGTAATATGCACAGCTTAGTCCGGCAGGACCGGCTCCGATAACCGCGATCTTCTGAGGATACATTGTGCCTATCTGGTTGACCATCTTGGGAACAAATCTGTGCTCGGCTTTCATGTCCTGCTCGGCAATGAATTTTTTTATATCGTCAATCGCTATCGGATCGTCAATATCGCCGCGTGTGCAGGCGTCCTCGCAGAATTTTGGGCACACTCGACCGCATATGGCAGGGAAGGGGTTCTCCTTTTTTATAAGCTCAAGCGCTTCCTGATATCTGCCCTGGGCGGCAAGCTTTATGTATCCCTGAACGGCGATGTGAGCCGGGCAGTTTGTCTTGCACGGCGCCGTGCCTGTTTCAACGACGTTTTCACGATTTTCGCGCCAGTTCTCGTTCCAGTGCTCCTTTGTCCAGACCTTATCGTCCGGAGTTTCGGATTTTCTGATATTAAGCGGCTGCGTAGAACAAAGTTTCTGACCTAGGCGCAGCGCGTTCATCTGGCAGTTTTCAACACACTGGCCGCAGGCAACGCATTTTTCTTTGTCCACCTGCGCGCGATAGTTGGATTTCATTATCGTAGGATCGTTGAAAAGTCGTCCGCCGCGCAGTGATAGGCAGGAGCACTCGCAGCAGTTGCATATACCGGATACCTCGCCGGTGCCGTCCGTGTTTGAAAGCTCGTGTATTAGCCCGTTTTCCTCGGCTCTTTTGAGTATCTCATAAGCTTCCTCTTTGCTTATTTCTCTGCCGTGGCCGGTTTTAACGTGGAAGTCGGCCGCCTTGTTGAGCATGATGCACATATCCTCTTCAAGGTGACCGCAGCCCTCGCCCATTATCCTGCGTGTGCGTCGGCACGAGCATGCGGTAACAGCAATCTTCCACGCGTTATCTATGTATTTGCTCAGCTGATCGGATGAAACTGCGTGACGATTGAGGTCTATCGCCTTCTGCACGGGAATAACACGCATAACGCCCATACCGCGCGGCAGGTTTGGAGTCATTAGCTTCATGTTTTTCAGCGTGTATTCGTCAAAGCATCTGGCTATTTCGGGGTGAGCCTCGACCTGCTCCTTGTTTCCCACCATCATTTCCATTATGCCCGGAACCCAGCAGGGCAGAGTATAGTAGTCGCGGCCGTCATCGGGGCTTGTGTAAGTAACGATAACTCCCTCGTTTGCAAGCTCCCACAGAAGCTTTTTTGTAACCTCCGGCGGCTTGCCGCAGCGTTTGGAGATCTCGTCAAGCGTGAGACTTTGCCGCACCTTGCACGCAAGGGCTACATCTGCCTGCTCGTCAGTCACGACCTCAGCCAGGATCCTGTATTCCGGATCAGCCGGAACGTTCGGTATGCCGGTTCGTGCTTCGAGCGTGATCTTGTTTGCAAGCGCAAGAATTTTAGGTCTGAATGCCATAGTGTTGCTCCTTCCTTTACTTTAATACGCATAATGTATAAACACTCTTGCGTTAAGAATATCACGTTTAACTGATTTGTCAATGTTTTAGGAAAAATGTGCGCAATATTTATATGATTTGTACAGGCAATGGCGGAATACAATAGCCTGAGGTGATTCAATGCTTGGAATATCGCTGGCCATGCTTATTGGCAGTGCACTGCTGATGCTCAGACTTTCGCCGGGGGGGTCGTTCCCGAGTCCGCTTTCGCAGGAAGAGGAGAAAAAATATCTTACGCAGTGGCAAAATGGAGATATCTCCTCCCGCAACGTCCTTGTTGAGCACAATCTCCGCCTTGTTGCTCACATCATTAAAAAATATTATACGCAGACAAACGATATCGAAGACCTTATATCCATCGGAACTATCGGGCTTATAAAGGGTATAAATACCTATAAGCCCGATAAAGGCATCCGCCTTGCAACCTATGCTTCACGGTGCATAGAAAATGCTATACTATCGCAGCGGAACAATCGGCGGTTGAGGTGGAAAACCATGAACCTTTTGGGGCAAAATGGTCTATGTTCTGCCGCTTGAAAGTCCGCAGCTATGTATTGGCTGCAAATGTTGCAGGTACGTTAAAAGTTGCGCCGCTTCAAATTCTTAAGTTTCCGGTTGTCCTTCCACATAAGTTTTTGGATGCCGAGAAGTTCAATCTGCGGTTTTCGGACGCATCTGAGATCACGGAAATTGCGGACAAGCTGCGGTGGTATCGCTATCAAAAAGGACTTCGTCAGCGTGACGCGGCGGACTATGCGGGCATCGACCGCAGTACCTACATCCATTACGAAGAGGCAGGGCGGGACTTTTATCCGAAGGAGCATATGGAGAAGCTGGCGGAGCTGTTTGAAGTGCCGCTGGAGGATTTGCTGGATGACTATAACCTGTTTCTGCTGCGGGGACAGGGGGAGCAAATCAAAGCCATACGTCAGCGGCTCGGCTTGACGCAGAAGGCATATGCAGCGCAGCTTGGCGTCCCGCTGCAAAAGTTCAAGCGATGGGAACAGGGTAACGTGCAGATTTTCAAATCCACATGGGAGAAGTATTTCAAGCAGGGTCTTGAAAGCTGTGAATAATTCCGATAGAATTATTACAGAATCATTCAGGAGATACTGACCCATGATTATCAAATCTTCGACTGCACTGTGCAACGACTACAGCATGATCTCTGATCTGGCAAATGAAAAAGCCGAACAGCGTGAGGAAACCTTGAAGCTGCGCGCAAAGCTGGAGGCAGCAGAGACCGCTCGGCTTTCCCGCGCACCTGCCTACACACTGGTGGAATCCAGAAAACGGTTGGAGGCAATCTATCAGCGTGACTGACCTTGCGCTCAGCGGGAGCTTGAAGCCATCGCGCAGCTCTATATAAACCTTGTGGGGCCAAATTCAGCGAGAAACATATGAAAAACGGGCAGACCGGCGTTCAATGCTGGCCTGCTCGTTTGCTATGTATTATTGCTGCGCTTTCAGATGCTTCACGGCGGCGTCTACCAGTTCCAGCTTCTGCTCCGTGGAACAGGGCAGCTTCTGGACATTTTTCAGCGCCTGCTCGGACTGGAACTTCGCCAGCTCCTGCCCAAGCTCCTGCTGCGCCTGCTTTGATTTCGGGAAGATCAGAAATACTTCCATGGCTGCCCTCCTTTCCAGAGCGTTTTCTGCTTCAATCTATGCGTATGTTCCGGCGGCTATGTAGACAAATAGAACTCGATTTTGCGGCCGCGAGGGAAATCGTATTGCTGCGCGGCTTTTGCGGTGCGGAAAGGCTTGCAATTCAAGGGCTTTTCTCCCCCAAATTGTCTACGTCCGAGCGCCGTTTGCGGGCGGATTTCGCCTTCTGCTGGCGGTGAACCTCCCTGGCGCAGGCGGGGCAGTATTTTGTCCTGCCGGAGCGGGCGAGAATGCCCGTGCCGCAGACTTCGCAGCGGCGCAGCTTCTTGGGGCTGAGAATGGCCTGTTCCAGCTTGGGCTGCTGGGGCAGTACGGCGCGGCGAAACCAGCGGCAAAGCAGGCTGTGGGAGATATATTGCGGGCAGACACCGTCCAGCAGCAGGCACTCGCCAGCCAAGAAGTTGCAGCAGCGCTTTGTAAGACCGCGCACGCTGCGGAGCTGCCCCGGCGTCAGGCGGAAGAGCGAGCCGTCCGGCAGCCGCTCGATGGGGTCAAGCTTGTGCATCTTCGCCCTCCTTTGCGATGAGCTTTGCATCTGACGGATAGTTCAGCGTAATGAGGGCAGGTTTGCCCAAACCCTGCTTGCGCCGAACAATCAAACCACTGTACTCCAGTTCCCGGAAGATCCGCGTGGCGCTCTGACGGCTGCGGTGGAGTTTGGTTTGCGCCTGTTCCAAGGTGAAGTACAGTCGAATCGTGCCGTCCGGCTCGACGTAGCCGTTCTGCCGGGAAATGCTTGCTCTGTCCAGCAGCAGCGCATAGAGCACCTTGGCGTCGTTGCTGATGTCCCGCAGGGCTTCGTCTTGGAAAAGGAACCTCGGAAGCGGCACATAGGACGCCACTGGGCTCTGCGTCGTGAGCTTGCAAAAAGTTTTCATCTGACCTCCTGTCCCATCCATCAATCCATCCATTTTTGTGTTGATTGATTGATGGATGATTCTTTTGTATCTTGATTTATTTCTTATTAGTTAGAGGATGAATTTCAGCCCCGATGAACGGCACAAAAACTGTCGTCCTGAAATCCGGTTGCGGAACACTCCGGAGCGTCAGCTTGTCCACCGTCTGAAAAACCGGTGACGGAAAACCCACACATGGAAAAGCCCGTTGCGGTCAAAGTTCGTCTCTCTGCCGCATTTTCAGCAGCTCCCAGATTTCAGTCTGCCGCGCTTTCAGCTCGACAACGTCATCTTCATAAACGTGCCCGGTGCTGTTGATACGGCGGCAAATCTGATTGATGTTCGAGGCGACGCGGCTGACGGCAGCGGCCAGCTTCTTCTGCTCGGTGTAGTCCACCTTGATGATGTACCCGTCAATCAGCATTTTCCGGGCGTATGCGCCGAAGTTGTGCGTTCCCAGCTGGCGCATTTTGTGCTGGATGAGATTTACTTCCTGCTCGTTCAGGCAGATTTCCTTGCGGATGGGTCGCGTGCGGTCCGGCATGAGGCTCACCCCTTCAGGTGCAGCCCGAAGGCGCCGTTTTCTTCCAGAATTTCCAGATAGCCGTTGCCGGTGAGTTTAGCAAAAACCGGAGCGACTTTTTCGGGCGGAAGGGTCAGAGCATCTGTAAGCTCCTGCGCACTCAGACCGCCGTCCTCGAAGGTGTACAAGAGCGCGCCGGTGAGCTTGGCTTCTGCGGAGAGGTTCGTATCCAGCAGGAGGCGGGTGGGTACAGCGGTCATGTGAGTGTTGTAGTAAGTGGTCATAGTGTTTCTCCTTTCAATTTTGAAAAACTTTGTTTGAAGGGCGGC